>OJAG01000023.1_pt1 | contig 122246 bp, 111 predicted proteins | sample 1589021 | NCBI WGS metagenome assembly OJAG01 (sample SAMN03283264) | human gut metagenome | biome: human-associated habitat; material: feces | host: Homo sapiens | place: USA | collected 2013 | reverse complement strand
AAAACTTCCGGAACGCACTTTCCAGATGCAGCTGCGCATTCGCCAGGGCAAGGGAATCCACCTCCTTCAGCCATGGATATTCCTTTTTATATCCGGCCGGTGTGTTCCGGAGCATCTTTTTTTCTTTCTGGTAATAGCTGATCTTATCTGCAAGCATCTGGTTATAGATAAAGCGGCTGCAGCCGATTGTTTGCTCTATCTGAACTCTCTGCTCTTTATTTGGATAGATCCTTATTTTTACGGCGCGGTTCATTCTTCTCACCCTGGCTTTCTATATACTGCCGTATCGTTTCAATCGTTGCTCCGCCTGCACTGAGCAGACAGAATATCTGACCCCAGAATGCATCTTTCATGGTCTAACTCCATTATATTTATCATCCTTTTTCTTATATCGACGGATATGTATTTATGAACTAATTGTTCTTTTTCAGTATACTACATCAGGGAAGGGAGAACAAGTGTTTCTTTTATACTATAGAGATTTTTTTGAGCAGATATGCTCAGATGTGCAATTCATCTCACCATCTGAAGAGGTGGGAGAATTCTTGCTACATTTGTTAAAAATTTTTCAGTGCAGCCCGAAGAATTGCTTCTACATCATCTGCCGGCACATCTTCCGGTACCTTTCGTACTGCACGAAGGGCATCTGCAGAACTGTATCCTAATGCGACAAGCGCCTCCACCGCTTCCTGACGACTATCCCTCAGATCAGATGCGCCCTCAGCTGCTTCTTCCTGCCGATGCGCCAGTTTCATCTCAAAAGCATCTTCCAGCTTCAGCTTGTCTTTCAGCTCCAAGATCATTTTCTGGGCTGTCTTTTTCCCAATTCCAGGGGCCTTGGAGATTGTTTTTACATCATCGGAAAGCACTGCAAAACGAAGCTCGTCTGCACTGATCCCGGAAAGGATACCCAGAGCGCCTTTAGGTCCAACTCCGTTGACACCGATCAGAAGTTTGAACATGCCAAGATCATCCTTCGAAAAAAAACCATATAGCTGTAGAATATCCTCCCGCACATAGAGAAAGGTATGGATCTTCTTTTCATCGCCTATCCGTGCTTTCCCAAGATCCTGTCCTGTCATATAAATCTCATAACCAATTCCGCCATTTTCCACAACCAGACAATTTTCACCGATATCTGCTACAGTACCTTTTACAAAAGAAATCAAATCCCAAGGCTCCTTCCCTGAAACAGCTGAACATCTGTTTCCCATATGAACGCAATAGTAACATAATTTTCAAAAAAAATCAACCCGGAATACAATCTCCGGGTTGATCCTGTATACAAGCCTGTGATTCCTCTCGCTGTTTTCTATCACTGATTAAGGAAATCCTGATCCTCAAAATAATTGATCCGCATAGAAGAACGGACATCATGAAGCGTTGCGGCAGCTTTTTCTCTGGCAACCTCTGTACCGGCTTTCAGGATATCGAACACATCTTCGGTTCGCTGCTCCCACATTTTCCTTCTTTCACGGATCGGTCCAAGCTCTGCCTGCATAACATTATTCAGGAACTTCTTGACTTTCACATCACCAAGGCCACCTCTCTGATAGTGAGCCTTAAGTTCATCCAGATTCTGATACTCTGGCAGAAATTCAGCAAAATGTTCCGGGCGGCTGAAGGCATCCAGATAGATAAATACCGGATTTCCCTCTACACGACCAGGATCCTGAACACGAAGATGGTTCGGATCTGTAAACATGGACATGATCTTTTTCTTCACAACATCTTCTTCATCAGACAGATAGATGCAGTTTCCGAGAGATTTACTCATCTTAGCCTTTCCGTCAATTCCCGGAAGACGTAAGCATGCTTTATTGGAAGAAAGAACAATTTCCGGATCTGTCAGTGTGTCACCGTAAACGGTATTAAATTTATGGACGATCTCCTTGCACTGCTCAAGCATCGGAAGCTGATCTTCACCTACCGGTACATGTGTTGCACGGAAAGCAGTAATATCAGCAGCCTGACTGATCGGATAGCAGAAAAAGCCTACCGGGATGCTGGCTTCAAAATTACGCATCTTAATCTCGGATTTAACGGTAGGATTACGCTGTACTCGTGCTACCGTAACCAGATTCATATAATAAAAGGTAAGTTCTGTCAACTCCGGAACCATGGACTGGATAAAAATATTGGATTTCTCCGGATCAAGCCCGCATGCCAAATAGTCCAGAGCAACCTGAAGAATGTTATGACGTACTTTCTCCGGATGCTCTGCATTATCTGTAAGTGCCTGGGCATCTGCGATCATAATATAAATCTCATCATATAAGCCGGAATTCTGCAGCTTCACACGCTCTGCCAGAGATCCAACATAATGACCTACATGAAGGCGCCCCGTCGGGCGGTCGCCAGTTAAAATAATCTTACTCATGAATTTCGTTCTCCTTGAAGTATACTGAATATTTATATCCTATTATAGCCCCTTGAAATTCACCGGTCAAATATTTTTAACCGGAAACTGCAATTTTTCATTGAAATATAACCAAAAATTTGTATGTATTTATTTTATTTATGCATTATCGGGCACAACATGCTTTATTCCAAAAAAAGAACTGCCACGTCACTCGGAAAACTTCCGTGACAGGCAGTTCTTTTTTGTTTTACAGAATCACATGTCTTGGGCAAACTTCCTTACATTTACCGCAGCCTGTACACTTATCGTAATCGATGTGTGCACAGAAATCGGTAACTGTGATCGCCTCGGACGGACAGTTCTTCTCACATTTTTTACAGCCGATACAGCCAAGCTCGCAGGCAGTTGTAACTGTCTTACCTTTTGCGTGGGAGCTACAGGCTACACGTGTCTGTTTGTCATATGGTACCAGCTCGATCAGGTGACGTGGACATTTGGCAACACATTTGCCACAGGCTTTACATGCTTCCTGATCTACGACCGCAATACCATTCACTATATGGATCGCATCAAACGGACATGCCTTTACACAGCTTCCGAAGCCCATACATCCAAATGTACAGTTTTTTGCACCGCTGCCAGGGATGAAAGCCATCATCTCGCAATCTTCCACACCTGTGTACTCATATTTCACAGTCGTCTTATCACAGGTTCCCGCACATTTTACAAAAGCAACCTGACGTGCGGTTTCTTTTACTTCCTGTCCCATGATCGCGCCAATCTTGGCTGCAACCGGAGCACCGCCAACCGGACACTGATCTACAGGAGCTTCTCCCTTTGCAATTGCGGCAGCGAGTCCGGAACATCCCGGATATCCACAACCACCACAGTTATTTCCCGGAAGAACGCCGAGAATGGCTTCTTCCTTTTCATCTACCTTAACGGTTAATTTCTTGTCTGCAAGTCCGAGGAAGATACCAATGAATAAACCAGTACCGCCGACAATGACTGCAGCCATAATAATTCCTGTTATACTCATGCTCTTCTTCCTCCTATACGATTCCGGAGAATCCAAAGAATGCAATAGCCATCAGTGCTGCCGTAAGCAGAACGATCGGCATACCCTGGAAGGATTCCGGAATATCGTTGTATTCCATTTTTTCACGGATTCCCGCAAGTAATACAATTGCAATCAGGTAACCTACACCTGTGGCAAATCCGTTGACAACACTTTCAAGAATGCTGTATTCATATTTAACGTTGTTCAGTGCTACACCAAGGACTGCACAGTTTGTTGTGATCAGAGGAAGGTATACACCAAGTGCCTTGTAAAGGGATGGTACAAATTTCTTGAGAAACATTTCTACAATCTGTACCAGTGCCGCGATAACCAGGATAAATACGATCGTTTTCAGATACTCAAAATGGGTCGGTACCAGGATGAATTTATAAAGCAGTCCTGCAACAAAAGATGCAATAGTAATAACAAACACAACTGCACCACCCATGCCGGCTGCGGTTTCTGTTTTCTTGGAAACTCCAAGGAAAGAACAGATTCCCAGGAACTGACTCAATACAACGTTACTGCAAAGCGCAGAACCAATTGCGATCAACATCAAGCTTGCCATTTTCTATTCCCCCTTTTTATTCTTTGTCGGAAGGACATCCGCCGCAGGTCGCACAATTGGAGCCACAGCCGGACTGAATCTTGGAAACATCTTTGCCCTTCTTTGCCATGTTGATCTTTACTTTGTTCTGGATCGCTGCAAGTCCGGCAAGAACCAGAAATGCTCCAGGTGCAAGGATAAAGATAGTGATCGGGGTATAGCCGGCAGCACCGGTAGCTGCATCAGCAACCGGAATGATCTGTGCTCCGAAAGCCTTTCCGGAACCAAGGATCTCTCTTACAAGACCAATGGCAACCAGGCCCACTGTAAAGCCAAGACCCATTCCAAGTCCGTCAAAGATAGACGGAAGGACAGGGTTCTTGGAAGCATAACTCTCTGCACGTCCCAGAATGATACAGTTAACAACGATCAGTGGAATGTAAATTCCAAGTGACTCATAAAGAGAAGGAGTAAAGCCTTCCATCAGAAACTGTACGATAGTTACAAAAGATGCTACAACTACGATAAAGGCTGGCATTCTGACGGAGTCTGGAATAACCTTACGCAGCATGGAGATGAGCATGTTTGACATAACCAGAACTACGGTTGTGGAAAGTCCCATACCAATACCATTGATCGCAGAAGTCGTTACCGCAAGGGTAGGACACATACCAAGCATCAGGACGAAAATCGGATTTTCGGTTATAATGCCGTTTTTTAATCTTTCACCACAATTATTCATATTCAACTACCCTCCTAAAATGCGTTTTTGCAATAGCCGATAGCTGTATTGACTGCACCGGTAAAAGCTCTGGATGTGATGGTCGCACCACTGATAGCATCAATAGGCTCACCTTCGCCGCCGTCCTTGGATACATAGAATTTATCGGTATTCTTTCCAACATACTGTTCCTGGAACTTCGCTTCTGTAGCACGCATTCCAAGTCCGGCAGTCTCACTGATGGAAAGAATGGAAACGCCGCTGACGGTACCGTCTTTTGTTACACCAACTGTGATCTGGATATCACCGCCGTAACCCTCTTTATCGGTTACAGTTACCACATAGCCTTCATCTGCTGCTTCACAGACTTCATCTACGGTTGCTTTGATTCCAAGATCTGCAGCTGTTTTATCTGCTGCTTCCTTGTCTACATCTACAGCTTTAAAATCTTCCAGGCTTACATCACTGAATACAGTCTGCCATGCTTCTTTTTTTGCCTGTTCCTCGGTTCTTGCAATGGGTTCTTTGGTAACTTCGTAAACCAGTCCAAGGCCAAGGCCGGCAACTACTGTAATGATCGTAAGGATCAATGTATTTCTGATAATCTTACCCATTATTTCTTGCCTCCTTTTCCAAAAGCAACCGGTTTTGTTACTTTTTCAATAAGCGGAACCAGAAGATTGCAGAAAATGATCGCATAGGAAACGCCCTCTGCGGAACCACCAAAGAGACGGAATACCGCTGTCACGATACCGAGGCAGCAGCCATATACCAGCTGACCTTTCGGAGTGATCGGAGTCGTCACATAATCGGTTGCCATAAACCAGGCTCCAAGCATCAGACCTCCTCCAAAGATATGGCTGAAAAGATAGTTTACATCAAAGCCTTTGCCTGTTCCCAACATATAGAAAATGACAAATACTGCAAAACTTCCAATATATGTAAGAGGTACCTTCAGATCAATGATCTTAAATGCGAGAAGGATCACTGCACCGATAAGGATCGCCAGGGCAGAAGTCTCACCGATGGTACCCTGGATATTACCAAGGAACAGATTCTTTACAGGGATAGAAGTCCCCTCAATGAATCCCTGGCTTTTAAGCGCTGCCAGAGGTGTTGCCTGTGTAACCGCATCTACAACAGCATGGGAGCTTTTGGAAACTGCAAAGTTAGTCATTTTTCCGGCAAAAGAGATCATAAGGAAACATCTTCCTGCAAGAGCCGGGTTCATAAAGTTCTGTCCAAGTCCACCGAACAGCTGTTTTACAACAATGATCGCAAAAGCACTGCCAAGGATCGGCATCCAGATCGGGATCTGGGGCGGCATGTTCAGTGCAAGCAGAAGTCCTGTTACAACTGCACTGAAATCAGTAGTTGTATTCTTTTTATGCATCAGTCGGTCATACAGCCATTCAAAAAACACACTGGATGCAACCGTCGCCAGCACTACAAGGAGTGCATGCACTCCAAAGTTCCAGATACCGAAAAGTGTTGTCGGCAGAAGTGCGATCACTACCAGCTGCATAATACGGCTGGTGGTCATTTTATCCCTGATATGGGGATTAGATGATACGTTATACATTTGTTCCATTGTTATTCCTCCCCCTATTTCTTTTTCTTGCGCTCTGCAAGAACCATTTTTCTCATAGATTTAATACTCTGAGTCAGAGGTCGTTTGGCCGGACAGATGTAACTGCAGCAGCCGCACTCGCAGCATTCCATACCATCCATTTTTTCGAAGCCTGCCATATCACCGTGTTCTGCAAGAGTTGCAAGGCGGGCCGGAACCACATGGCCCGGACAGACGCTTACACAACGTCCGCAATTGATACATGCAGTCTGGATCTGCTTCGCCTCGGAAACTGCGTCACGCTCCAGGAAAAGCAGGGAAGAAGTTGTCTTCGTACATGGAATATGAAGATCATACAGCGCAAATCCCATCATCGGTCCGCCGGAGATTGCTTTTGCGATCTTTTCCTTCAGTCCGCCTGCAGCATCTACCAGTTCAGACAGATCTGTTCCTGTAAGAACGGAAAAGTTCTTCGGTGTACGGATACCATCTCCGGTAACCGTTACATTACGGCTGATAACCGGCTGTCCAAGGATCACTGCCTTATAAACAGAAGTGACGGTCTCTACGTTATCAACCACGCATCCTACGTCTGCCGGAAGCATGGTGGAATTGATCTCTCTGCCTGTTACCGCATAGATCAGTGTACGTTCACCACCCTGAGGGTATTTGGTCTTAAGCTCTTTTACTTCCATACGCTCTTTGCCTCTGATGGCTTCTTTCATCCTGGCAATACAATCCGGTTTGTTGTCCTCGATACAGATACATCCCACTGCCTTCGGGAAAGCTTTCAGGATTACTTCCAGACCACCAACAATGCTTTCCGGTTCTTCCATCATCCTTCGGTAGTCACTGGTGATATAAGGCTCACATTCCGCACCGTTGACCAGGATATGATCGATCTTGTCAGGTTCCTTTGGTGAGAGCTTTACATGTGTCGGGAAACCTGCACCACCCTGACCAACAACTCCGCCTTCCTGAATCCTTTTCAGGATATCCTCCTTGGAAAGATCCGAAAGCTTTGCAGGTGCATATTCCACAGATTCGTACAGACCGTCATTCTCAATGATGATCGCATCACCCATGGCGCCTACTGCGGTCAGACGTTTCTCGATTCCCTTTACGGTTCCTGATACAGACGAGTGTATCGGTGCGGAAACAAATCCTCCTGCTTCTGCGATTTTCTGTCCTGCAAGCACATGATCACCTTTTTTTACGATCGGCTTGGCCGGAGCTCCGATGTGCTGAGAAACAAGAATTGCCAGATCTCCCTTCGGCAGATACTTCTCGACAGGACAGTTTTTTGACAAATCTTTGCCGTCATAAGGATGGATACCACCCCTGAAGGTTAAAAATGCCATAGATCTCATCTCCTCCTTTATTTTTGTAAGTACATGTACATGGTATTTCTGCGTTGCGCATATACTCTTTTTTAAAGTTGATTCTGTATTTCTGATTTTCCTTTTCTTATTTCATCCAAGACAAACAAGATCTATTTCGCTCCCATAAAACATCTCGCGAAACATTACCAGCGAACAGTAACAAAGTAGCTTCTGCTTTGAGCAGGATATGTATGAAAGGTTGAATCCAGACACGATCCTGTGATATACTTCGGTAGAAGATATTCACCAGCTCATAAAAAAGCTGTAAATGAATAACCAATTTATGAAGCGATAATAGTCATTTTTTCACTGTCAATCCCCACATAAATCCAGTACCATTTCCTGTTTTTTATCATCAACTCTACTAATAACTATAACTCATTTCACTTTAAATTGCACTATTGAAAAGCAATTTTTTTGTGTATAATCAGATACAATCCATAAAGGAGAAAATTAACATGATCGTTAAAAAAATGCCGATTTTACAAGGATTTCCAGACTTTGAGACTGTTAAAAAATTGACTAAAAATCATGGATTTTCAGAGCGTTTTGTACCGCTTTTCTATGATATTGAAACTACAGGACTATCACGAAATTCCACTTTTCTGTATCTGATCGGTGCTGTAGCCTACGAAGAAAACAACTGGCAGATGTACCAGTGGATGATTGAAAACGAAGAGGAAGAACCTGAACTTCTGAAAACATTTTCTGAATTCCTTCAGGATTTTTCATGTACGATCCAATATAACGGTGACAGCTTTGACCAGCCTTATCTGGATGCACGATATCAGATCCACGGACTCTCTTCCCCTTTTGCAAAGCTGCCTTCTCTGGACCTTTACCGGGAACTAAAGCCACTCAAGGGACTTTTGAAGCTTTCACGGATGAATCAGCCTTCTATGGAATCATTTCTCGGTATCACTGAACGGAACTACTGTGATGGAGGTGCCTGCATCCGTCTTTACAAACAATTCGCTTCCGGAAAGAAACCGGAAGCGGCAGAGATCGTTATGGGACATAACCGGGAAGATCTTCTGGGACTTGGAAAAATTTTCTCCATGCTGTCCTATCTTGCTCTTTTCAATGAAGATTACGAAGCACTAAATTGTGAAATTCAAGACGATCAATTGGCCTTTACCATTAAAACTAATTACGATCTGCCTGTTGAATTTTCAAATCATAGTGAAGAATTCTACATAATCGGACAGAATAACCGTGTCCGTCTTCTTGTGAAGCTTCAAAATGGACGTTTAAAGCAATATTATTCCAATTATAAAGATTACGATTACATCCCTTCCGAAGACACTGCAATACCAAAAACCTTAAGTGCCTGCATGGACAAAAAGCTCCGAAGGCCTGCCAAAAGGGACAACTGTTATACTTGGTGTCCTGTAACAGAAGCTTTTCTGCATGATCCTTTAAAACAGAAAACCTATCTGAAACACTGCCTGCCATATTATCTTTCTGTTCTTAAATAATATCTCTCTGTTACGCAATTCCAATCAAAAAAAGGCCGTCACAATAAATGTGACGGCCTCTGAAATTCAAAATATTCAACTGCTGTACAGCTTCTGAGAAATTACTCCTCTGTCTGCTCTGCAGAATTATCCTCGAGTGCTTTCATGCTGAGGCTGATCTTTCTGTCTTCGCCATTGAAATCAACAACCTTAGCCTCGATCTCCTGACCGATGGAAAGTACATCAGATGGTTTCGCAACGTGCTCTCTGGAGATCTGAGATACATGAAGAAGAGCATCTACTCCAGGTGCAAGCTCAACAAATGCACCGAAATCTGTCATACGTGCAACTTTGCCCTTTACTACGTTTCCTACTGCGAAGTCCTCAGCAGCTGTAAGCCATGGATTCTCCTCCGGGAATTTAAGGGAAAGTGCGATCTTGTCTCCGTTGATATCTTTGATAAGAACTGTAACTTTATCACCTACGTTGAATACCTTCTTCGGGTTCTCTACTCTGCCCCAGGACATCTCAGAGATGTGAAGAAGTCCGTCTGCTCCGCCGAGGTCGATGAATGCACCGAAATCTGTAACATTCTTAACAACACCCTCAACTTTATCGCCTACGTTGATCTTAGCAAGAAGCTCTTTCTGTTTCTCAGCTTTCTCAGCAAGAAGAAGCTGTTTGCGGTTACCGATGATACGGCGTCTTCTTGGGTTGAACTCTGTGATAACGAACTCGATCTCCTGATCTGCATATTTGGAAAGATCTTTCTCATATGTGTCAGATACAAGGCTTGCAGGAATGAATACTCTTGCTTCCTCAACATTGACACAAAGACCACCGTCAAGTACCTGTGTTACAGGAGCCTTCAGAACCTCCTGGTTCTCGAATGCCTCCTCAAGACGTTTGTTGCCTTTCTCTGCTGCAAGACGTTTGTAGGTAAGTGTAACCTGTCCCTCTCCGTCGTTTACTTTGAGAACCTTTGCTTCCATGGTATCGCCAGGTTTAACAACGTCTGTAAGCACAACGCTTGAATCGTTTGTGTACTCGTTCTTTGTGATGATACCGTCTGCTTTATAGCCGATATTCAGGATGATCTCATCATCTTTAACATCGATGACGGTACCCTGTACGATCTCTCCATTTCTGATTGTTTTTACGGAATCTTCCAGCATCTGTTCAAAACTTAACTCTGACATGTTCTTGAACCTCCTCAATAATTTTCTTTGGGGTGGAAGCCCCTGCTGTAATACCTACACAACTACTGCATTGGAACATTTCAGAATCCAAGTCTACAGGTGTTTGTATATAGTAAGTATTTCCACATTCCTTTTTACATATTTCAAACAGCTTTTGAGTATTGGAGCTATGTCGGCCACCTACGACCAGCATAGTGTCTACCTCTCCGGCTATCGCTTTAGCTTCTTTCTGCCGTTCTTCGGTAGCATTACAAATAGTGTTTAAAATATTTAAAATATTTAAAACATTATTATCATAACTCTTTTTGCGGAGAATTTCAACTAATTCTTGAAATTTGTTGTAATTAAATGTCGTCTGGGACACTACACATACTTCTTTTTCCGGAGAAATATTGAATTTTTCAGCATCCTCAGCATTTCTGATCACTGTATATGGTCCCTGACACCATCCGCAGATCCCCTGGACTTCCGGATGGTCCGGATCACCGATGATCACAATATGGGCACCTCTAGAACTTTCTCTCTCAACGATCTTGTGGATCTTCAGCACAAAAGGACAGGTAACATCTACATATCCGAGACCATATTTTTTGATCGTGTTATAAACCCTGCGGCCTACTCCATGGGAACGGATCACAACAGTGCCGCCCTTCAGGCTGCCAAGATCCTTCTCACAGATCACAGCCACACCTTTTTTTTCGAGATCTGAGACAGCCTCCTCATTATGGATGATCGGGCCTAGTGTATAAATCGGTGCTGCATCGGAACCGATCAGCTCATAAACACGGTCAACTGCTCTTTGTACGCCGAAACAGAAGCCAGCAGTTTCTGCAACTTTTACATTCATCCATTCACCCTTTTTCTGTATACGGAAAGGATACTCTCAACCACTTCGTCAATTCCCATCTCAGATGAATCAACAAGAACAGCATCCTCTGCTTTTTTAAGCGGAGAAACCGCGCGGTTCATATCTCTCTCATCTCTGTCAACGATATCTTTCAGGATCTCATCCATATCGCAGGCTTCACCCTTCTCTGTAAGCTCCAGGTATCGTCTGCTAGCACGGGTCTTTGCACTTGCAGTCAGAAAGATCTTCACTTCCGCATTGGGAAGAATGGTGGTTCCGATATCTCTTCCGTCCATAACTACATTATTCTCGGCTGCAAGATTGCGCTGCAGCTTCAGAAGATGTGCACGCACCTCCGGATTTGCAGAGCTTACAGATGCCATATTTCCTACCTCTTCCTTACGGAGGAACGCAGTTACATTCTTTCCGTTAAGGATCACCTGCTGCTCACCGTTCTCATAACGGATAGAGATATCCGCATCATGACAGGCTTCAGAGATTTTTTCGTCACCGCTGATCCCTTTTTCCAGAAGATAAAGTGCCATGGCACGATACATTGCCCCTGTATCTACATAAATAAAGGACAGCTCCTTTGCCACTTTTTTTGCAATTGTGCTTTTTCCTGCACCTGCCGGTCCGTCAATTGCAATATTAATACCCATAATCGTTGCTCCTTCCTCTTTTCTGTTATTCTATCGCCTGAGCTGCCGCATACGCTGTAGACCATGCGATCTGAAGATTATAGCCACCGGTCACTGCATCCAGATCCAGTACTTCACCTGTAAAATACAGATTTTTTATTTTTTTGGATTCCATTGTGGATGGCTGTATCTCTTTTACTGACACACCGCCTCTTGTGATGATCGCTTCCTTAAACTCTCCCATTCCCGTGATCGTAAACGGAAAAGCCTTGATCAGACGGCCAAAAGCCTGACGCTCTTCCCTGGAGATCTCATGTACCGGTTTTTCCCCGGGGATACCGCCAATTTCGATCATGATCGGAGTCAGAGAAGACGGAAAAAGAACACCGATCACATTTTTAAACTGCTTGTTATGATTTGCATCAAATTCACGCAGGATCCGGGCGTCAAGCTGTTCTGCATCAAGCGCCGGCTTCAGATCCAGGAAAGCCTCCAAAGGCTCCTTTTCCAGCTTTTTGCCGATCTGGGCACTGGCGGAAAGGATCAGCGGTCCTGTCACTCCGAAATGAGTAAACATCATCTCGCCGAAATCTTTATAGAGAACTTTTTTGCCGGATTTTACTGTAAGCTCCACATTCCGAAGGGAAAGGCCCTGAAGTTTGGAAACATAATCTTCTTTTGCCACCAATGGTACCAGTGATGGTGACTGGGAAACAACTTTATGTCCCGTTTCAGCAGCAAAACGATATCCATCTCCTGTGGAACCTGTGGACGGGTAGGAAAGCCCGCCTGTGGCAACTACCACAGTATCCGCTTCAAAAAAGGTACCGTCCGAAAGTAATACACCGGTAACTTTTTCATCCTGTGTACAAACTTCCGTTACCTCTGTATGAAGATGGATCTGCGCTCCGGCTTTTTTCAGTTCCCGCTCAAGCGCACGGATAATATCTGATGAATGATCCGATACCGGAAAAACCCGGTTTCCACGCTCTGTTTTCAGCGGCACTCCTGCCTCCTCAAAAAATTCCATCACATCTCTGCTTCCATAGGTGTAGAAAGCACTGTAAAGAAATTTGCGGTTTGACATCACTGCCGGAAAAAGTTCTTCGGTATCTGAATTATTGGTGACGTTGCACCGTCCCTTTCCGGTGATGAAAAGCTTTTTTCCGAGTTTCTCATTTTTTTCCAGTATGTGAACCTGGTGTCCTCTGCGCGCAGCATATACACCGCAGAGCATTCCGGCGGCACCGCCGCCTATGATCGCAACTTTGGACATTACCTGTTATCCTGCCTTTTTTATCTTTTTTATGCACAAAGGAGCCTGCATACAGCAAGCTCCTTTTCCTGTTTTGAAATGCATCTGCATTTCTATGTGTGCTTTATACCGGGTATGCGCCGTTCTTGGTATCTGCTACAGTCTCATCAACTTTTGTCTTCTGAGCCTGGCGATATTTAAAGAAGTCCATGGCAACCTGCGGGAACAGTGCATATGTGAGAACATCCTCATCCTGCTCCTTGTACTGTGCCATCTCGCTCTCAAGCTTATCAAGCTCATCCTCCAGAAGATCTGCCGGACGGCATGTGATCGGTTCAATATCTCCGATACATTTTTTCTGTACTTCCGGATTGAACGGTCTGGCTGTTGCGCCATACTTACCACTTAACACGTCTTTTGTCTCTTTTGTGACAACCTTGTAACGCTCGCCCATGATCACGTTAAATACAGCCTGTGTACCAACGATCTGAGAGGACGGTGTAACAAGCGGTGGCTCACCAAGGTCTTTACGTACACGCGGAACTTCCTCAAGTACTTCGTAGAATTTATCCTCGGCATGCTGCTCTTTCAGCTGTGATGTCAGGTTGGAAAGCATTCCGCCAGGTACCTGATACAGAAGAGTCTTGATGTTTACACCAAGGTTCTTCGGATTGAGAAGACCTGTATCAAGAGCCTCATCACGCATCGGACGGAAGTAGTCAGCGATCTCAGCGAGAAGCTGCTGATCAAATCCTGTATCATATGGTGTTCCCTTGAAGGTCTCAACCATAACCTCTGTTGCAGGCTGGGATGTTCCAAGAGCAAACGGAGACATTGCTGTGTCGATGATGTCAACACCTGCCTCTACTGCCTTCATATATGTCATGGAAGCAACACCGGATGTATAGTGAGAATGAAGATCGATCGGGATCTTAACAGTCTCTTTGAGAGCCTGAACAAGCTCTGTAGCTTTGTACGGAACAAGAAGTCCTGCCATATCTTTGATACAGATGGAATCTGCACCCATATCTTCGATACGTTTTGCAAGATCTGTCCAGTAATCAAGTGTGTAAGCATCACCAAGTGTGTAAGCCATTGCAACCTGTGCATGTGCTTTCTCCTTGTTTGCTGCTTTTACAGCTGTCTGAAGGTTACGAAGGTCATTCATACAGTCAAAGATACGGATGATATCGATACCGTTAGCTGCGGATTTCTGTACAAAATACTCTACTACATCATCTGCATATGGACGATATCCAAGGATGTTCTGTCCACGGAACAGCATCTGAAGCTTTGTGTTTTTGAAACCGTCACGAAGTTTACGAAGTCTTTCCCACGGATCCTCTTTCAGGAAACGTAAGGAAGCATCGAAAGTAGCACCGCCCCAGCACTCTACTGCATAGTAGCCGACTTTGTCAAGCTTCTCAATGATCGGAAGCATCTGCTCTGTGCTCATACGTGTAGCGATCAGGGACTGATGAGCGTCACGCAGGATCGTTTCCACAACTTTCACAGGTTTTTTCTCTATTTCTGCCATAATTATTCTCCTTACAAATTTTTATAAGACAATGGGTTAGACGCCAAAAATCGCCATGAATGTACCGGCAGCAACCGCTGTACCGATAACACCAGCAACGTTCGGTCCCATCGCATGCATCAGCAGGAAGTTTGTAGGATCTGCCTCAGCACCAACCTTCTGGGATACACGGGCTGCCATAGGAACGGCAGAAACACCGGCTGATCCGATCAGAGGATTGATCTTTCCGTGAGTAACCTTGCAGAGAAGCTTACCAAGCATAACACCACCAAAAGTACCGCAGGCAAAGGCAACAAGACCAAGAACTACGATCTTCAGTGTATCTACGTTCAGGAACGCCTCAGCACTTGTGGAAGCACCTACAGATGTTCCGAGAAGGATTACTACGATGTACATAAGAGCGTTGGAAGCTGTTTCAGAAAGCTGTTTAACAACTCCGGACTCACGGAACAGGTTTCCGAGCATCAGCATACCAACAAGGGGAGCTGTTGTCGGAAGGATCAGGCAAACAACGATTGTGATAACGATCGGGAAAAGGATCTTCTCAAGTTTTGTAACAGGGCGGAGCTGCGCCATTTTGATCTTACGCTCTTTCTCTGTTGTGAATGCCTTCATGATCGGAGGCTGGATGATCGGTACCAGAGACATATAGGAATATGCTGCTACTGCGATCGGTCCCATAAGAGAAGACTGTCCAAGCTTACCTGCAAGGAAAATGGAAGTCGGGCCGTCAGCACCACCGATGATAGAGATCGCTGCTGCTGCTTTACCATTAAATCCAAGGAAAATTGCAAGGAAGTATGCAAGGTAAATACCAAGCTGTGCAGCTGCTCCCATCAGGAAGCTGATCGGGTTTGCGATCAGCGGACCGAAGTCTGTCATCGCACCGACACCCAGGAAGATCAGTGAAGGAAGAATACTCCACTCATCCATTAAGTAAAAATAATGAAGAAGTCCGCCAACGCCATTGGATGAATCCTCAATGCTCAGCATAATGTCCGGATAAATATTTACCAGAAGCATACCAAAAGCGATCGGAACCAACAGCAGCGGCTCAAAACCATGTTTAATGGCAAGATATAAGAACACACATGCCACTGCGATCATCAGGTAGTTTCCCCAGGTAAGGTTGAAAAATGCTGTCTGATGGATCAGGTTTGACAGGGTATTTGTTACATAAGACATTTGTCTACCTCCTGTTTAGTTCATTGTTGCAAGAGTATCTCCATTTTCAACGGCAGCACCCTCTGCAACATCGATGCTGGCGATTGTTCCGTCCTGAGGAGCAACAACCGGGATCTCCATCTTCATGGACTCAACGATCACTACGCTGTCACCAGCTTTTACACTCTGTCCAACAGATGCAACGATTTTTACAACTTTTCCAGGAACCGCTGCGGAAACCTTAACAGAACCTGCGCCTGCTGCCGGAGCTGCTGCCTTTGGTGCTGCTGCCGGAGCTGCCTTAGGAGCCGGAGCTGCTGCTTTTGGTGCTGCTGCAACTGGAGCTGCTGCGTTTCCGTTCTCTTCTACAGTAACTTCATATGCTGTTCCGTTAACAGTAATTGTATAACTCTTCATTTTAAAATCCTCCTAAATAATGATTATCTTTTTCTGCGGTTGACTTTGCGGATGGAACGTACTACGAATCCGTCTGTGCTTGTTTTGCCTTCAGAAGCAGCGATAGCTGCAGCGATCACGGCAATAAGCTCACCATCATCTGTCACATCCTCAACAGCAGGCTCAGCAACTGGTGCTGCAACCGGAGCCGGTGCTGCGGCTGCCGGAGCCGGTTTGCTCTCTTTTTTCTTTCCTTCCACAAGTCCGGGAATATATTTGAAAAGAGAGATCACGAAGATCAGGAATACCAGGATCACAAATACTGTTCCGAGACCCATCACTGTATTCATCGCTGCCTTCTCCATGTTCTGTGCCAGTGTATAATTCACATCAACTGTAAGAGAAGTCGGGGTTCCTGATTTATCAAATACATAAGTGAAATTCGCTTTGTTTTTCTCGAAGGATACCGGAACAACAACGGTATACTGATCATCGGAATACTCCACTGTGATATCTTTCTCATCGATATCACCTTTTTTCTCACCAAGCTCTTCTCTGGAGCCATCCCATGCACTTGCAGCACTCTGTGTGAAAGCATCCTCTGATTCCAGATATCCCTGGATATCATCCTCGGACATTGCGATGATCGCATCCGTCAGGCCCTTGGTTGTTGTGACAAGCTGACTCTTTACAGAATCATCAATCTCATCAGCAGCCCATGCAGTAGCTGTGCATCCGATCAGAAGTGCAGCTACGCAAAGAAGTGCCATGCAGACAGAAGAGATCTTTTTATAAAACTGTCTCATACGCTCACCTCACTTAGACTGTTCCATGCTTTTTGGATGGACGGTCTTCCCTTTTTGTGAACAGCATCTCAAAAGCACCGATTACATATTTTCTTGTATCTTCTGCTTTGATCACAGTATCCACATATCCTCTTGCTGCTGCAGATGCGATACCGTTCTGGAGTTCTTTGTACTCAGCTGCCTTCTCATTCAGTGTAGAAGCGTCAGCTCCCTCATACATGATCTTTGCTGCAAGGGAAGCATCCATCATACCGATCTCAGCTGTATCCCATGCATAAACCATATCTGCTCCGACGGATTTGCTGTTCATGGCAACGTATGCAGTTCCGTATGCTTTACCAATTACAACATTTACCTTCGGTACAGTTGCAGATGCATAAGCATGTACCATCTCACCTACAGATTTAGCCATCATCTTCTCATTGCAGAGTGTAGCTTTAAATCCTGTTACATTAGTAAGAGTAAGTACCGGAATCTCAAAAGCATCACAGAATTTTACGAAGTCTGCTGCTTTTCTTGCACCTCTTGCAGAAAGAGTTCCGTCGGAAATCTCTGTCTTATTGCCATCAGCATCGTAAGATTCGCTTCTGTTTGCAACAGCGCCAACGGTAGCTCCGTTCAGACGAAGGAAGCCTGTTACGACATCCTGGCCGTAAGCTGCCTTTGTTTCAAAAAACTCACCATTATCAGCGATTCTTGAAAGCGCAATAGCTGTGTCGCCTGTGCAGCCTGCAATATCATCACATACTCTGTTCAGGTCATCTGTGCATTCCTTGAAGCTGTCATTGTCTTCATTGTTCTCCGGAAGCATGCTGACCAGTGTACGGATCTGTCCAAGGATCTCCTCTTCTGTTCCGATGCCGTCAACAAGTCCTGTCTCCTCGCTCTGGAACTGTGCGGAAGCTGAATCGCATTTTTCCACTCTGTTTCCTTCCAGTGCATTTGGAGTGTTTACAAACAGTCTGCCCTTCTTCTCCTCTACAAATGTAAAGTCTGTAAGAGCCGGTACAACTGCCATTCCACCGCCGCATGTTCCGAAAACAGCAGTGATCTGTGGAATAACACCGGATGCCAGTGTCTGTTTCAGATAGATCTCACCAAATGCCTCAAGTGCATCGGTAGCCTCCTGAAGACGAAGTCCCGCACAGTCTACAAGACCGATAACAGGTGCTCCAACTTTCAGAGCGAGATCATAAATTTTGGCGATCTTTTTGGCATGCATCTCACCAACTGTTCCGTTCAGTACAGATGCATCCTGGCTGTATACATACACCAGACTGCCGTCAATCACACCATATCCGGTGATCACACCGTCTGAAGGTGCTTTTTTTTCAGTCATGTTGAAATCCGTAGCTCTGGCTGTGACAGCCTGTCCGATCTCAACAAAACTGTTGGCGTCAAGCAGGGAATCGATCCTTGCAGCCGCTACGCTTTGTGTCGCATTACTCATTATACTATGCCCTCCATTTTTTTATTAATATAACCAAAAATTCAGCCGAGTATAATTGTACCTTTTTTTTGCAGAAAATTCAATACTTTTCGTCACGAACGTTAAAAAATTAACCCCTGACATATGCCAGGGGTCGCTAAATTAATGGAAATAATCCTTAAATACTTTATCCACATACCATTTATAGGTAATTCTGTCGATTTTGTCATCGGCGGTTGCAAGGCAGGAAAGGAGTTCTTTTCCGTTGAGCTTTGCATGGAGTGTACCGATCTTCTGGTTTTTCTGTATTGGTGCCGGTAGCTTATCCGGAAGTTCCGTTTCCCATGTGATCGTTTCTGTTTTTTTCAGAAGATATCTTTTCCCACGATCTTTTTCAGAAAGTACTGCGTGTATTTTCAGCATAACCTGTTTGGGAGGATATCCGGAATGATCGGACTTTTGCGGATATGGATCTTCTTTTCCCGGTGCTGCTTCTGTTACCGGGATCTCAGGCAGCTGCGGAAGCTCCGGCAGCATCACATACTGATAATTTTCCCTGCCATAGGAAAGAAGCTTCTTAGTATCGCTCCATTTATAATTTTTATTTCCGGGCCATCCGCATCCCAGAAGAGCCACGATAAATAATCGCTCGTCCTGTCGGACTGCGCAGACATAACAATATCCGGCATTTCCTGTAAATCCTGTTTTTCCGGAGATCACTCCTGTTTCCATATCCAGGAAAGCATTGGTATTATGTACCGAATAATGCTTTTTTCCTGAGATATCCGTGAAAGTATAATCTCTGGTCTGGGTAATATGGACAAATGTTGCATTTTTTATTGCATACGCCATGATCAAGGCAAGATCCCGGGCTGTTGTATGATGGATACCGCCTTCATCTTCTCCATCCAGACCATTGGGTGTAACAAAATGTGTGTCCTTACATCCCAGCTCTTTTGCTTTTTCATTCATCTTCTCTGCAAAACCTTCTACGGAGCCGCCGATATGTTCCGCGATGGCCACTGCGGAATCATTATGGCTTTTCAGCATCAGTGAATAGAGAAGATCCTCCAGATAAAACTGCTGGCCTTCCCGCATGCCAAGACGTGTCTGTGGCTGAGATGCCGCATTCCCGGAAACCTGTACGTAATCATCTCCCTTTGCTAGCTCCAGAGCAAGAATACAGGTCATTACCTTTGTTGTGCTGGCATTCGGCCGTCCTTTGTATGCTTCTTTTCCGTACAGCACACGGCCGTTCTCCCCATCCATAAGAACTGCAGAAAGTGCATATAGATTTTCGCCATCTGCCGCCTTTACCGGAAAGATCTGACAAATAATAAGGACCGCTGTCACCAGCACGACAGCGGCCATACGCCGTTTGCTCATAATGCATCACCCCGTACACGGTTCATATAACTGTTTACAGTAACTGTTATATTTAATTTTATGCGGGGATAGCATTCAGATATCACTTGTATCTATTGTCTGCCGGGATCGATCATCCGTTAAAGGTCAGATCCCATCTGTCAGAAAGATGTCCTGGCCTGACTGCAAGTGCAGCAAGCTCTTCCAGCATATCTGGCGCCTTGGCAAGCGCCTCTTCCATCAGACTGTCTAGATTAAGAAGCTCCTCCTTACAGTCGATCTCCGGCTCCGGGCTCATAAAAAATTCGGTAATAAACGCAGATATCTTTTTTCCTGCGGGGGAAAGGGCATGTTCCGAAAGGCGTCTCTTCCTTCCTCCATCATCACATACCAAAATACAGGTGAATATCTTCATCATTTTCAATGACAGATAAATGTTCCAGGTACGGATCGCCGGTAGTACCTGGTGTATCGTCCATGCACTGAGAAAACTGGCACGGATCCCATGCGACGGATAAAAACGCAATGGATCTTTGCCGGTTTCATACATCAGCATACGGTCAAATTCCTTCTCAAAGAGCGTATGTGAGACTTTCCCCTCGGCAGCTACCTGATTGACGTAAGGATGACAGGTAGAATCCAGGATATAATGACATCCGAACCCCAGCAGGTAAGCCATCAGTGCAGGATTTTTTTCCTCTCGGACCTTCGCCATGCCCTTTTCAAAGAATTCTCTTGCTTTCCGTCCATGCATCTGCACTCCGTACTGTGTCACCGGATTTTTGGATATAAAATAATAAAACAGGATATCCGGACCATGCTGTCCGATCCGGTACAGATTTCCGTTGCTTCGAATCAGATGCTGTAATTTTGCGGAAAGTTTCCGGTAAACCCTTTTTCCAAAAAGATCATGTGCGTATGTTGTGGGCATTTTCGTCACTCCTCTTCTGTTTTCTGATCTGTCCGACAGGTCCCGTAAACCGGCATCTGTCCGTGTTATTTGTTATACGTCCAGCTTCAGCTGGATCTCTTCCTCTGCTTCCGCCTTGAAATCCTCCAGCTGGACCGGATCCATTTCCGGAAGGTCTTCCAGCCCCTGGACACCAAAGCAGCGCAGAAATTCTTCGGTGGTTCCCAGGAGGATCGGGCGACCCGGAGCATCCAGACGTCCAAGTTCTCTCACCAGATCATAATCCATCAGCTTATTGATGGCATGATCACATTTTACCCCTCGGATCTTTTCGATCTCTGCTTTTGTAACGGGCTGTTTGTAGGCAATGATCGAAAGGGTTTCAAGCATAACGTCTGTCAGCGTGGGTTTCTTTGGCTGCGCTGCGATCCGGATAAGAGAATCATAGTATTCTTTTTTTGTACAAAGCTGAAAGGAGTTTTCGAGCTCTATGATCTGGATCCCCCGCTCTTCTTCCTGATAACGGATCATCATATTTCGGATGATATTTTCCGTTGTTGTCGGATCCTGACGGATCGCTCTGGCAATACGGGGTAATTCCACTGCTTCTCCCATTGCAAACAGGATGGCTTCGATTTCTCCTTCAATTCGTTTGATTTCCACTTATTGTCCTCATTCCTACTATATTATTCATCTACGAACTCTGTCAGATTCTTCCATGTGTCCGGATCCGTGATAACTTCCACATGAATATCATCAAAAAGATCTTCCTGTTCTGCATGAACATGTCCCATTTTCATCAATTCCAGAATTGCCAGAAATGTCACGATCAGCTGTATTTTGGAATGCTGGTTTTCCATCAGCCTGCGAAAGCTGAATTTCCGGTGAGCTTTTGCATATTCCTTCATTTCCAGCAATTTATCGGAAAGTGATATTTCCTCTTTTTCGATCCTTCCGAATTTACTTCGGATCGGATCGATCTTATTTTCCTGTCTGCGGATCAAAGCCTGATAGATCGCACTCATCCGCTCCAGTGTCAGACCCCGGAGAAGTTCCTGGGGATCAGACGGTGGAGTATACTGCAGCACTTCTTCCGGAAGATCCTGTTTTCGGTAATAAACCCCTGCCGCATCTCCAAGCCTGTCCCTTAATTCATAGGACATATATTTGTACATCTTATATTCCAGCAGCTTCTGCACAAGCTCTGCTCTGGGGTCCTCCTCTTCTCCTTCCTCATTCACTTCTTTCGGAAGAAGCATTTTACATTTGATATCCAGAAGAGTAGCTGCCATGACAAGAAATTCACTCATGATCCCCAGATCTTCTTTTTCCATGGAATGCAGATATTCCATATACTGATCTGTGATCTCCACAATAGGAATATCATAGATATCGATCTTGTTTTTGTCGATCAGGTGAAGCAGAAGATCCAGAGGGCCTTCAAATACATTCAGCTTAACAGATAATGCCATAGGGTTTCCTCATTTCATTTTTTCGGAAGGTTTTATATCGATCACCAGCAGTTCCCTTGGATTATGGATCCGAAGGGGGATGGTATGTTCTCCAAGTCCAGCACTGACGATCATATGCTGATCCCCTTTGTGAAAGTCTCCGCAGCAAAACGGCGGGAGAAACAGATATTGAGGAGATGAAAGGCCGTAATGTTCGCTGAGACGGACAACGCCTCCGTGATAATGTCCGGACAGGATCAGATCCGCGCCCCATTCAAAATAGGTTTTTCCGTATTTCGGATTATGTGCCAGCAGGATCTGCATCCCTTTATCTTCAGGTTTTCCGATCATTTCTTCCATCACTTCTTTTTTCAGCTTCGGTGATCTTGGTTTGTGATAATATTCGATGGGAAGCTCCAATCCCCAGAAACAGAAGTGTTCTCCCTGCAGGACCATATCTTCACGTCCGTTCCTTAAAATATGCACACCGGCTTTTTTCAGTGCTCTTTCGTATTTTGCATAATATGGCCGGCATTCTTCGGAAAGGAACATTTTATATTCATGATTGCCAAGTGCATAATACACGGGAAAATCTCCGGCAAGCTCTGTCAGCAGCTTACATGCAGTTACCAGAGTATTCGTTTCTGTGCGTACAGCCATGTCGCCGGCAGAAAGGATCACGTCCGGGGCAAGCTTTCGGATCGTCTCTGTCAGCCGGATATTGTCTTTTCCGTAGGATATTCCGTGAAGATCTGCAAGAAGAATCATCCTCACGCCCTGTGGAGCATGGATCTTGTCCGTATGGATCTCATATTGTTTGATTTTGAATTTTTTCATATTATTTTCCGAATCCGCAGTTCGGGAAAGTACAAACCGGACAGTTCAGACATAGTCCGCCTTCTCCCAGCACGGCAATCTCCTCTGCCTTGATCTCATCATCCGCCATCACTCTGGGCAGGATCAGATCAAATACTGTTCTTTTTGCGTACATGACGCAGCCCGGAAGTCCAAGTACCGGTATGGATCTTCCGTTCCTCTCAAGATATGCCACAAGCAGCATAGCTCCCGGAAGTACAGGTGCTCCATAGGTTACGATTTTTGCTCCGGTATCCCGGATCCCGCCCGGAGTACGATCATCGGGATCCACACTCATTCCGCCGGTACAGATGATCAGATCTGCTCCTGCATCTGCGAAAGAAAGAATTGCCTTTGTGATCTCTTCCTTATCATCTCCCGGCATCACCTGGCCTGTCACTTCTGTCGGAAACCCGGAAAGCTTTTCCCGGAGTACTGGTGTGAAGGTATCCTGGATCAGTCCTTTTTTGATCTCACTTCCAGTTGTGACGATCCCTACTTTTTTCTGCTGGTAAGGGAGAATGTCAAAGATCGGAAGATTTCCTGCTGCCTTCTCTGCTGCATCCATTTTCTCTTTCTCGATCACAAGCGGAATGATCCTGGTTCCTGCAACCTTATCACCTTTTTTTATCGGAAAATCGCCATGTCTGGAAGCAATCATCATTTCTCCCAGAGAATTCACAGCCACAAGTGCATCACGACGTATTTTCAGAATACCATCGATCTTTGATACCACCTCGATCTTACCTTCTTTGATCTCAGTTCCATGTACTTTGGAAGAATTTCCAGCACAGATTTTGTAAAGGATCTCTGCAGCTTCATTTTCGTGAAGAATCCCCGGTTTTTTCTCCCACACAAAAAGGTGTTCTTTTCCTACAGAGAGCAGCAGTGGTATATCCTCTTCTTTCACTACATGCCCCTTTTTGAAAAGAACGCCTTTTTTCTCATCTTTTATGATCTGCGTGATATCATGGCACAGAATGTGTCCCACTGCATCTTCTGTTCTGATCTCTTTCATCCAAAATCCCTTCCCTGTTCTGCTATTTCTTTAATCCGTTGTATTATACATCCAGTCTGCCCTTTTTGTCAAAATATGTTGCAGGCATCACAAAAGAAATGCCTGACAGGTTCTTTCCAGCCAGTCATGGTATCCGGCCTTTTTTATCGTTTCCCCGTACAGGATATCCAGACTACCGATCTTTTTCCCATCCTGATAGTATTCCTGTGCCCCTGCTTTCTGCCCTTTTTTCACCGGCGCACTTTGTTCTTTGGGAAGGATCAACTTTTTCTTAACATTGTCAGGTTTCGTTCCATCTGTGCTGATATATCGGAATTTCCCTCTATATACAAGCGGAACCTGCTCTTTGACTCCTTTGCGAAGCTTCATAGGTTTCAGTGGCTCCAGAGCATCATCCAGATACAATGTGCATTTAGAAAAGCCGTAATTTAAAAGAGCTGCTGCATCCCGGAATCTTGTTTTCGGGTCCGGTGCGGCCATCACTGAGGCGATCAGTGTGATCCCGTTTCGTTCTGCCACAGCACTGAGACAGTATTTTGCAATACTGGTGCTGCCCGTTTTAAGTCCCATACATCCCTCATAGCTGCGCAGCAGTTTATTTGTGTTGGTCAGTGTAAATTTCGAGGAGCCTTTTCTGGTAACGTGTGTGATATCCTCCATCCAGACAGATGAATATGTAAGAACTTCCGGATATCTGCTGATGAGCTCCCTGCTCATAAGTGCAATGTCATAGGGAGTTGTATAATGCTCCTGTGATTCCGTCAGCCCGCAGCAATCCACAAAATGAGTATTTTTCATTCCAAGATCCTTCGCCCTCTCGTTCATCCTCTCCACAAAGGCTTGTTCTGTTCCCGCAACATGCTCCGCCATAGCTACGCTGGCATCATTTCCGGAAGCGATCACAATACATTTGATCATGGTTTCTACAGTCTGCTTTTCCCCTTCTTCCAGAAATACCTGAGACCCTCCCATGGATCTGGCATAAGCACTGGTGGTAATGCTATCCTCCAGATGCAGGGTTCCCTCACGGATAGCATCAAAGATCAGGATCAATGTCATGATCTTTGTAATACTGGCCGGGCTTCTTCGGGTGTCAGGATCCCTGGAATAGATCACGGTACCGGTTTCTTTTTCCATAAGGACTGCACCCGGCGCTTCGATCAGCTTCTGTGCTTTTCCACTATCTTCCGTTTCTCCCCTGACACCAACGGGTGTCAGAGCCAGGCATAAGACTAAAATACAGATCAAAAGACTTTCCGGAACACTTCTGTTCATAAGCTCACTCCTGCCGCAAACATCTCTGTTCTATTGTAAAAGCTTTCCTGAAAGATTATTCCTGAAATTCTGAAAAAGTATAGATTCCGGTCCGTATTCCTGTATCTTTCACTCTGCATCGCTTTGCTTTTTCAGTTCTTCGTCATACAGCTTAACACCTGTTTCACAATTTCCAGCAGCATATTTTCTTGCATAATTCGCTGCATCGATCGCCTCAGATGCATTGTCACATTCTTTGGTGATCAGATAGATCCCTGTGCGGACACAGAGCTCCATATCCGGATATTTCTCTTTCATCTGCCGTAAGAACTCCTGATTGGTCTTTAAAACAGCTGTTTCCGGATCAACATCCATATCACATGGAGTGAAAAGGATAAAATGATCAGAGATCGCCCTGGTAAAATATACATCCATATCTGTTTTTAGAACGCTTATCACATACTCGGAAAACTGCCGCAGGATCTGATCTCCCACACGATATCCGTATTTTGCATTGATACGTTTAAATTTTTCAAAATCGGTATATATCACTGCATGTCCCGGCCCGTAACCTCCGATCAGCATTTTCTCCACGTTTTCGCGAAATCTTGAAAAAGAAGACAATCCGGTAAGCTGATCCCGTCCGGATTCTGCAGCAATGCTACGATAAGCACTGTTAAATGCCTGGCTCTTGGCATAATGCGCGGAAATGATCTTGGTCACTTCTCCCAGCAGCTTACGATCTTCTCTGGACCAGAGCCTTTTTTCCTGGCAGGTCACGTATGCAATGGCCCCTGTGTAGCTTCCCTCACAGTACATGGCAGCACAGACTACGGTTTTTGCTCCGCACTGTAACACATTCTTTCTTCCCTGTTCCGAATATTCAGCCAGATCATTCTCCTGAATCACCACAGTACCATATTCATCATTGTGGCGAAACAATGTGATAAAATCACTTTTTGAGAAATGTATCTCATCTATCAAAAGCCTGTATTCTTCTTCCGAAACCCATTGAAAAACCCTGTTTATTTTCTGCTCTGCCACCTTGGTATGCAGGACTGTGATCCGGTTAAGCCGGAATTTCAGACCGATCACTTTCATCAGAAGTTCAATCGCTGCCTGAAAGCTACTCATTTTTTCAAATATTTCAAATGCAGTAGAAACAATATCATTATGAAGATATCTGGCATCTATCTCAACACCCTCGTATAATTCCTGCTTTTCCTCTGTCTTATCCTCAAAACGTCTCAGATTATCACAGAAAGCATAGCGGTTTTTTCCATTTTTCTTTGCCTGGTAAAGTGCCCAGTCTGCATTTTCAAAGAGCTGCTGATATGTATATCCGGAAACATTTTCCGGAAGAAAGCAGATCCCCACACTGCAGGTTGCCAGATACGTGGTTCCCGGAAATTTAAGTTTCTGCACTTCCCGTATCAGTTTTCCTGCCTTTTTCATGATCGCTGCATGGCTGATATCCTTCAAAAGGATCACAAATTCATCGCCACCCAGACGCATGATCACATCATTAATATCGAACAAAGCCACAAACAGCTCCGCAAAACGTTTCAGGACTTCATCACCGAACATATGTCCGTAAGTATCATTTACATTTTTAAAATAATCTACATCAAGCACCATCATCCCGCATCCTGCATAGGGATTTCTGGATGCAAGGTATTCATCGATCAGTTCTTTTCCGAAAAAGCGGTTATACACTCCGGTCAGAGGATCTTTCTGGGCACGTTCCTCAAGAAATTCTTCCTGCAGCTTCTCCCTGGTGATATCTCTGGAGCTTCCTATGAAATAATGATATCTGGTATTTTTATCCTGTGCTATAAATCCCCGTACTGTCAGAAGACTCGCATTACCGTCTTTATTGATGCATCTTACTTCTATCGTTCCGCCTTCCCGGGATGTCAGAAAATCCGTCAGGTACTTCCAGTCGCCCTTATATACATTACTGTATTTCTGTCCGCTGTTTTTAAAATCTGAAATATTTTTTACAGGTCTCAGGTATTCATCCAAACGTTCATATATGTCCGTCTCCTGACAGTACTGAAAAAGCTTCAGTGTAGTATTTCGATAAATGCAAGCGTATTTTTCCAATGTATCCCGAATATCAAAAACGGGATTTTTTTCATCTGTTTTCATCATCGACCTCCCAGAGAGTTCTTGAGTTCACAGTATTTGTAAAAAAGTATACCATATCTTTGGGTATATATGTAGTTTTTTTATTTCTTTTTACAGTTTGTTTTTTACTATATAAAATACGCAGCTAAGGGCAGGATTACTCCTGCCCCTCTGTATTTTTTTCAGGAAAATGATACAGGTATGGTATTTTTTATGCTGTCATTATGGGAATATCGATCATATCTGGATTTCTCATTTACAAAAGTCAGCGATGCATTTTTGTTTTGCATTGTCAGAGCAGCCGTACCGGAAGCAATCTTCCGGGGATCTGTACCATATGCAGGTGCAGCGCCTTTTATGATGCGGACATTCTCTGTATTTGCCCGTACATCTTTCAGATAGTAGCGTAGTACCGGTTTTTCCCAGACCGTATACTGCCCCAGCGGGATATTCCTGAGAGTGACCGATAATGTTGCATAGCCATTTTTATCGGTTTCATAGCTTCCTCTGGTAAAGGTCACATAATCCTCATATCTGTGAGGATTTCCGGATAGATCCGTACCTTCTGCCACAAAGGAAAAGGTTGGATTTCCATGAGCCCAGGTAATATCCTCCTCTTTGATCTTTTTTATGATGGTGATGCTTCCCAGTGGAAGTGTCACCGGAGTATTCTCTGCTTTTAAATCCACAATGTCTGTATCTGTGTTTTCTTTTTTCTGAAAGATTACCTCCTTTTCGTATTTGCCTGTATAGTTTTCCGGATTTTTTGTTTCCACTACTTTGAACCTTCCCTGATTGTCATCTGTGAGCACCAGCTCTTCGGTAGAGTACCATCCGGTTTCTCCGTCAAACTTCAGGATGCTCTGCCCGCCCAGGTTATTCTGGTAAGTCTGCTTCCCTCTATTCCACTGAAGCACGGTAAATTCCGCATCTTCCAGAACTTCCCCGGTATAGATGTCTGTTTTTCTCAGACGGATCACCCCTTTATATTCCTTTTCCTTTTCATTGACAACTTCAAAGGAAAGGCGTGCATCCTTGTCTGTGATATTCACCTCTTCTTCCCAGCTTCCTGTATATCCGGGCGGAGTCTTTGTTTCCGCGATCTTATATTTTCCCTCATTATCCGAAGTCTTCAAAAGTTCACCACTTACATAAAGTTCACTGGAGATGTCATAATCCAGAAGAGTTCCTTTTTCTTTATAGGCTTTTTTGGCTGCACTGTATTCATAAAGTGTAAATTCCGCACCTTTCAGGATCTCACCGGTTTTCGCATCGATCTTACGAACTTCAATCCTTCGTTTTTCAGTCTGGTAGTTCACTGCTTCAAACAGAAATTCCTGCTTTTCTCCCGGCTTATCCAGCGTAAAATTCTTCTGCCAGTTTCCGGTGTAATTGGGAGGAGATTTTGTCTCACGCACACGGAATTTTCCCTGATTGTCTTCGGTATAATTAAATTTCCCGGAGTTATAGGTACGCTTCTGTCCATCATAAGTCAGTTTTTTTAAGGTTACGTAGGCTTTGCTTTTTTTACTCCACTGATACAGGGTGAATTCAGCTCCTGCCAGTGGATCGCCGGTATTTCCGTCTTTCTTTCTGATGGATACTGTTCCGCTGATATCCATGATATCCGTTACGCTGACGGTTGTCGTCTTTCCGCCGGTTACTGTAACATTTTTGATAGCGGTGTTCAGTTTATAGCCTGCAGCGGCTTTCGTTTCTTTCACATAGTATTTTCCTGGAACCAGTTTTGAAAAAAGGATCTCTCCACCGGCGTTTGTTGTTCCAGTTGAAACCTTCTGATCCTTACTGTACATAGTCCGGTATCCGGAGGTCAGAGCTTCTGCTGCAAACAGTCCGTACTGCGCTCCCTGGATCAGTTTTCCCGTGTTGGGTTCCTTCTTGACCAGCTTTGCATTGCCGTAAACCGATGGCTTTACTGAAAACGAAAGGCTTCCTCTTGTTCCCTGGTATACGTAAGCGCCAAAATCCTGTACTCCATCTTTTCCTGCCTGGGCACTTCCGTCAACCAGGATATAGGAAACCGGCTGAAGCAGCATTTTGCAGGAAAACTTCTTTGTCGCAGATGCATTTAACGGAAAGATCAGAAAAAAATATGCTCCATCCTTCAGACTCAGGCTTGTCCCCGACATCATTTTGGGATTGGTTTTCTGTGAATTATAATCCGCTGCGCTCGTCCAGTAGGCCAGCTGCCATTTTTCTGCGGCTCCTCTTGTTATGGTGATCCCGTTTCCTGCTTTTGCTCCATCTGTTACTTTCATAAGAGTACTCATCTGAAATCCGTCTTTCATACTGTCCGGAACAAAGGGAAAACCTGCAGGTCTGCTTCGAAATACACTTAACGGGATCGTCTTTCCGGATGCTGCTGCCCAGGAACCGTCTTCGGAAACATAAACGGCAGCTTTGTTTCTTGCAGGGATCGTCAATGTCTGGATCTTATCGATCAAGCGGTTTATCCCTGTATGTTCTACTTCTGCTGCTGTGGCATATCCACAGTCATTAAAATATACCTTTGACAGCGCAATATGCGTAAATACATAACGGTTCTGCCATTTTGACCAGTCTATGTGACTGCAGGAGGGGTCGTATCCGGTTCCCAGATCCCCCGGTCCTCCGTAACCAAAGTACAAAAGCTTCTGGATTACAGAATTAGTCAGTGCTTTTACTGCCTCATTCTTCAGCGTCATACTGTCCAGTCCATCCTGAGTTGCTTTCAGGCAATACAGAGGTGAAACCTTTTCCTCTCCTGTATCATCGATATAATGTACAGAACGATACGTACATCCCATACGGGTTTTATTTCCGGGACCAAGAAAATCATTGGCAGCTGTCCAGATCTCATCGCAGTAAACCCTGGTCCAGCTGTCCAGATAATACTGGGACGGGGAAAGTGCTGTAGCTGCGATAGCATCCTCTCCTTCTGAGATTACTTCCGCACTGCCAGCTTCCCGGAACTCCCCGGGAAGTGCTGCAGAAAGAGCAATAATCTCTCCGTTTTCGATATCCTGGATCAGTTCCTGATCCTCTTCACTTTCTCCTGTAAGGATTTCCGCGTTTTCTTCCGTGAATACAGTAAATCCCGGATCCTCTGTCTGCTCCGGTATTTCTGTCAGAGCTATATTTTCTCCTTCTTTTGAAGCAGCTTCCGGTTTTTCTTCCGGTTCGATCAGCTCATCACTGTCCGTATTTTCAGTATTATCTTTACCTTCTTCAAAAGCTTCCTCCACCGTTTCCGGTTCAGGCAAGGCTGTCGGAACCGGCATCTCAGCCTCCCCAGGCTGATCTGTTACCGGAATATCCGGGGCCTCCTCTTCTTCCTCCGGTTCTGTCTGTTCCTGCTGCGGATCTGCTGATACCGAACTCATATCTGCTGCAGGACTGGCCGATGCCACAAGAGAAGAAGCTGTGATCATCAATGCCATCCATGCACCGAGCATTCTTCTTTTCAATTATTTCGACCTCCTTTCCATAGCGTCAGACTGCAGGTAAGCAGCGCTATACCGGCCATCAGTGCAAACAGGATCACAGGAGATTCATCTCCGGTCTTCACTGGTGTCGTCCTTACCGAAGAGCTGTTATTTCCGGAAGCTCTTTCTGTGGCTTCTTTCCTGCCATTCCGGCGTGGAACAGGGCTGGTATCTGCCGTCTCCTGATCCTCCTCCACAGAAAAGATCCATTTCACATCTGCAGCTCGAAGAGCATATAAATTATCCAGCTCTGCCGGAACCGTAACCTCAAATCTCATGTTTCCTTTTTCTCCGCTGGAAAATTTCCCCAGGGACACGGCTTTATTGAGAGATGCAGCCAGAAGATCCCCGGAATACAGCTTTTTATGATTCATGGTGATCACCAGCTTCAGCTTTTTCAGAAATTCCTGATCCTTTACCGATTTACATTCCGGTGATGTGCGGAAGAAGATCTCTGCTGCATGCTCCGTTGTATTACGGATCTCTACAGAATCATGAAAAACATCTCCCGGCATTGCCGTGGAAAATCCGGAAAAAAAGTCTTCCGGAGCCGCGATCAGTTTGTACGCATTTCCTTCAAACTCCACCTTCAGATCCACCGGACTTTTTTTCTGAACCACAAGACCATCGGTATCGTGGATACATCTTAAGATCTTCTGATTTCCCCAGGGTGACATGGCACGGAAATCCGGTGCAAAATTTGCCGCCTGGACAGCATCCGCCACGATGGTGATCCCCAGCTTCTTATCCTGGTAGGATTCATCCCATTGGGATGGTACAGTCACACCGGTAAAAATATCCACGCTGTCTCCCTGTTCCAGCTTCCTGGTATAATAAAAATACTCTCCCTTCTGGATCCATCTCGGTGACATTCCTGTAAGATTCCTGTCATCCAGACCATCCAAACCTTCCAGATCATCTGTATAAGAGATCTTCACCCTTACCCAGCATGGCTCTGAGTGATTGGTGATCCTGGGGATCTTGGATATCTCATCTCCCGGAAGAACGATCCGGCGATCCTGATATTTCATTTCTCGGCCGTCCTTTTTTTCCAGTTCCCGAAGAGAAATATTGATATCTCCCACTGATATGTGATTGGTCACTGTCACGGAATCTGAAAATCTGGCATAAGCAACCGTGCACGCCAGGATACTGCCTGCCACAGCAGCACCTGCCAGCAGGGCTTTAAGGTGTTTTTTCAAACATTCCCCCTCCTTTCTGCCTGAGCAGAAACCGGATCTGAAAAATACCTCCACGCACTTTCATAATCTGAAAATCCTTCTGCCTGTACAGCTTCCTCATAAACATTGATCTCAAAATCCTTAATGCTGTCCCTGTAAGTATCATCGATCTTTTGGGGATCGATCTGAAATCCGGTACACAGAGGAGCTGTTTTTTCTCCCTCGGATATTTTTTTCCGGTAGTAATAATAGCCGTCCTGACTGTTATACACCCAGTTTGCCGTATCCAGACCTGTTAATTTCACGCCTCTGCCGATATCGTCATTGGAGTAGGAAAGGGACATCCTCACATAGCAGTCTGCCTGGAACCCTTTCACACTGCCGGAAAAATTTCCGATCCGGATCTCTTTTCTGTAGGACGGACCATTCTCCATAGGCGTAGGTGTAGGATCCGGAAAATCTTCCTCGATCTCCGTTGTCACATACCCCACTGCAGCAGAATTTATCTTTTTTTCGAAGTCTGAAAAATACGCCGCAGTCCCTGTTGCGCACAGGAGCCCTGTTGTCAGGAGAAGGAAAACGGGTCTTTTTAATTTATTCATTTCGTGACACCACCGGCCTGTCCTTTATTCTGATTTACATATTTCTGGTAAGCAGCAGTTGCCTGCTCCAGAACCGTAGTCTTGTCATCCCCGGTATTGGTAGCCTGGATCGCATAAGCCCGTACCGGCATATCGATCTGCTGTGTATCCAGCTGACCTTCGATGATATTGGCAAAGGTTACTGTATCAAAAAGAGTTGTTGTCTTTGTTCCCGGCTTCAGGATGTGGTTATATGCATAGGTGTAAACCATATTCTGCCCCACTTCGGTCCGCTCCAGCTGTGTCCAGTCCTTGTTTTTGGTGAAGCTGAACAGCTCTGTTTTTGCAAGTGCATTTCTGGTGCCATCCTTGGCTACCGTGATCACATTTCGGACCGGAACAGAAACTTCCAGATAGACAAATGCTTCATTTACTCCTTTATTTGCTACATAGGGGTCCTTCCGGATCACCTGAGTAGGAACCAGATCTGTATTGTCCTCCGGTTTCCAGTTAGGCTCATCCAGGTCGATATCCACTTTTCCTACGGTAAAGCTGTTGGTTGCCGTTTCAAAATCCGTGAGATATGCCGCTGTTCCTCCGGCTGCCAGTGCAGTGATCACAGCAGCAAGTGCGATTCCTTTTACCAGTTTTCTGTTTTTCATCATGATTAAATTCCTCCCTGTATTTTTTTCTTTTTTGGGGTATATGCCAGATCAAAGAGTACTGACAGACATGCCGCTATGCAAACTGCGGCAAAAGGGATCCGGGCTTTCAGAAAATGGATCACGTAGCCCAGATAAGGCAGGTGAAAGACTACCCGCCCGATGATCTGTGACGCCTCTGCGGGAACAGGATCTTCTGTCTTGTTGGCGTCACCTTTTGTGATAAAGATATCCTTTTCTTTTTTAACCACTCTGTGGGTGACAACGGTATCTCCGTTATGAAAAGTAATGATATCTCCCTTTTTCGGAGAAAACTCTCCTTCCTTTGTAAAAACCACAGCTCCGGTTGGGATCTCAGGTTCCATGGATCCGGAATAGACCACATAGGGCCGGATCCCGAAAAGTCCGGGAATAAGAAGCACCAATGCCATCACCAGCATCAGTCCCAGAACTGTGTTGCCGATACATCGAAAAAATATTTTCATTCCTGTATTCTGTTCTACATACGATATTTGATGATCACTTCCCTCTGCAGGGAAAGAAACATTGTTCGGATATCAGGAAAATTCCGGCGGAGACCTGCCCCACATAAATTGAGCCATAAAAAAGTCCTCCCTGTATAGCAGTTAATATGGGAATTCACAACATGCTCCCATCACTTAAACTTACAGATTTTGAAGTGAGGACAAGCATGATCAAAATAATAATACAGCAAAAATACTGAATGGAAATTATTCGAGCAGATATGCTCAGATGTGCAGTTCCTCTCATTACATACAAAGATGAAGGATTCCTGCGACATTTGTTAAAAAAGATTTGTTTCAGATGATATTATTATAGGGTCCACAGATCCGGAAGTCAATCAAATTCGTCCGACAGGATTCGACACTGGTTTCTCAGCGGGTATGTCTGTCACCCTATTTTTCATAAGCTGACAGACCCTGCATCCGTGCAACGCCAGATTTTTTTACAGCTGTACCAGAGAGTAAATATATTCCAATGGAAGCAGCATCAGATCACGGATTTCCCGTTCTTCCTCTTCTTTATTTCCGGAATTTACCGGCAATTCGATCCGGAAAGCCGGCTGGCGGATCATTTCTCCGTAATACTGTTCCGGCCTGCCTGTGCTCCTTCGCCCGTTCTGCGCTTCTCGTTCTATTGCAAGCTGCTCCAGCTTTCCCCTGGTACATTTTTTTAAGTGACGTGCAAGACGGTAGCATCTCTGACCAGTGGAAAAATTCTGATCCCGCCGATAATAAACCACCTTTTTTCCATATCCGCAGAAAACCAGCAGGCCACGTCCTCCGTATTCCTGAAAGATCCGGATCAGTGCACGTGTCTCATTTTCACTGGCAGGCTGCTGATGGATCTTTTTTCTGATGCAGAAGGTAGTAGGAAAATTCCTTGCAGTATCCATTCCTCTTGCATTTCCCTCGAATTCATCGCAGGGAACATCCTGCATTTTCAGCATCTGACGGAAAATGGGATTTCGCACAGTATTGTAGCCCTTCCGGCAGATCTCATATCCATCCGGATTGACCACCGGTATGATACAAAGCCTGGTCTGATCCAGGAGCTTTTTTACCTCATAAAGCTCGTCCACGGTCCAGTTGCATTCATATATTCTGCAAAGCTCCAGTGCCATCCTGGTAAGCCTGTCCGTCATCTGTCCATCCGTTCCGGAAAAACCGGCCACACAGAAAATACAGGCATCTCCCTGTCCGATCTCCAGCATAGGGATCATCCGGTCATCGTGGCTTTTTCCGATTACCCGAAACTGTGTAAAGCTGCTGTAACGCCTGGCTGCCTCCCACAGTGAATAATAAATTGCTTCGTAGGTTTTATCCTGTACTGTATCCATGATGTTCCCTTCCTTCCATCTTTATACATGTTCATTATTATGTATATTATGCGAAAGGGCATAAAAAAAGAACCGGTTTAACACCGATTCCTTTTGTTTACAAAATAATTCAGGATACCGCCGCCGATGATGATCACCAGCGCAACTGCAACCACTCTTTTCGCTGCTTCCTGAGGAAGCTGGCCCTTGGAGCCAATGGAAGCCTCATAAAAGGTCAGTGTATAATCGATCTCATGAGGAGCACCCATGGCCAGTGTATCTGCAATCACTTCCATCTTATCATCCAGGACAGTTACCGGGACAGTAAAAACAGAATTTCTGCCTTCCTCGCTCTCATTGAGATATTTTTCCCCATCTACGATCATATAATCATAGTTGGAGCTGCTCCACTGGAGCCGTGCATACATCTTCCCCTCTTTTACCAGCATCAATGTGGGGGAAGAAACACTGGCCTTTCCACTTCCGCCTTCCAGCTCCACCTGTATGGAATATTCTCCGTCCTCCAGATCTGTCTTCACTGCGTTCTCTCCACCTGCAGCCAGAACCTGTATCGGGCATAGCAACAGCATAGTCAGAAGAAGCAGCATTATTGTTCTCATCCTGTTTTTCATGGTTTTCTCTCCGTTTTCTGTTTTTCCTTCGTATCACTATAGCACAATGCCCCTTTTCTGTAAAGAACATCTCAGAATTGTTGAAATGTCTCTTCTTTTCCAGTATAATAGAGTGAAATTTGCATACAAACGAAAGGAAATGAACAGAGATGATCGAAACAAAAAATCTCACAAAAAAATTCGACAGTTTTACTGCTGTGGATTCTCTGGATCTTCGCATAGAAACCGGCGAATTTTTCGGTCTGCTGGGACCCAACGGTGCCGGAAAGACCACCACGATCAGTCTGCTTTCCACTCTGCTCCTGCCCACAGAGGGCGAAATCCTCATTGACGGGCAGACACTTGGACGCAACCGACCGGATCTGAAGCGCAAGATTAGCGTGATCACGCAGGAATATTCCATGCGCCAGGATATGAACATGGACGAGATCATGGAATATCAGGGCCGTCTTTATTTCATGCCACGAAAAGAGATCAAACGGAAAACCGAAGAGCTTCTGGATTTCTGCGGACTTCTTCCCTTCCGCAAGCGGACTGTAAGGAAGCTTTCCGGTGGTATGAAACGAAAGCTTATGGTATGCCGGGCACTTCTCACAAGTCCGGAGATCCTTCTTCTAGACGAGCCCACTGCAGGCATGGACGCGCTATCCAGACGACAGATGTGGAATCTTCTCCGTCAGCTGAACGGAAAAAATCTGACCATTCTTCTGACAACCCACTATATGGAAGAGGCACAGTCTCTCTGCAACCGGGTAGCACTTATGGATCACGGAAAGCTGGAGGAGATTAATACTCCATCGGGCCTGATCGACGGCCTGGGCAAATACACCGTAGATCAGGAAACACCGGAAGGGGCAAAAAGCCACTACTTCCACAGTCGGGAAGAGGCCATCTCTTTTCTGTCCTCTCTGGACGGACAGTGCACCCTTCGCGAGACAACTCTGGAGGATGTTTTTGTGGAGCGCGCAGGCAGGCATCTGATGCAGCGATAAGCCGGCGTCAGCCACAGTTATTTTATAATTTAACAGAATGGACGATGAATTATCATGGGAATACTTACTATTTTATGGGAAAAATGGGTGGAGTTCCGAAGGGATTTCTATAAGATCACGCTGGCGGCCATGATCGCACCGCTGATGTATCTGATCGTTTTTGGAATGGGGATCCAGACCTCCTCACACGGAGAGCCTTATCTGAATTTCCTGATCCCTGGTGTAGTTTCACTGACTACAATGAACGGAAGCTTTAATGCTATCGCACAGAATCTGAATGTACAGCGTCTTTACGAAAAAGCCTTTGACCAGGTTATGATATCTCCGACACCTCTGTGGCAGTTTATTGCCGGACAGATCATCGGAGGCAGTCTCCGCGGTCTTTATGCAGGAGGGATCATCCTTCTTCTGACCATGCCGATTGGAACCGGTCTTGTGTTCAACGGATGGTCATTGCTGGTGATGTTCCTCAACGGTGCTGTATTTTCAGCCATCGGTGTTGTGGTTTCTTTCCTTGCCAAAAACCATGCGGATGTACCTCGTTTTTCCAATTATATCATTATGCCAATGGCTTTTTTGTGCAACACCTTCTTCTCTACAGAGAAGATCCCGGGCTTTCTTGGGAATTTTGTAGCTGCTCTTCCACTGTCACAGACCAGTCATCTGATCCGTACCATTGCTTCCGGCGGTGGAGTCAATTACCTCAGTGTCCTGATCCTGACAGTCTATCTAATTGCATTCAGCATTGCAGCTTCCTGGTTTATCTATAAGAAAAAAAATCTGTAAATTTATTTTTACAAAAAATCACCGGCTTTCCTGTTCTTTCGGAAAACCGGTGATTTTTTTATTTGTTATGCTATTTTGGCTATTGTGCGTTTAGATGTCCTTTTTTCTTCTTCTCACGATCACATATCCACCTGCAAGAAGGGATGCCACTGCCAGTGCGGACATGGTTCCAATCGGTGAGTTATCGGCTGTTGATACTGCATTCTTAGATCTGGTTCCGTTGCCTCCGTTGGAGGATGTTGCAGATGCCGCTCCTGTTATGGTTGCATCCGGATCAGAACCTGTCTGGCCGCCGGTACCGTATGTACCGTCTGCTCCCGGAGTTCCGGTAGGTGTCAGTTTTGCAGATCTGAACTGCCATACTGCAGATTCAATGGTGTCTGTTTCAAACCACTGACCACCGGTGTAGATGTACTTTTTAAAGAAAATATATATGTTATATGTGGCTTCTTTATCAATTCCGTTTTTTGAAACGATTTTCCATGAATCATACTGATTCTTCTTACTAGGGTTTGACGACGTACTCCAATAAAGAGGAACCCATTTCACATCACCTTCATTCGGACTTTCATTGGTTGTTCCAGCTCCAATTACCTGGAATTCATGGGCCACATTTGGATAAAATTGAATTGGCTCTTCCAAACCGAATACCTCGCTGTCTTTTGGTTCCGGGATGTATGCATTCGGTGTGTTAGTCGGAGTTGGATCTGCAACTTTCGGTCTGGAATCTTCTTTAAATGCTATTTTCAATGGATTCGTCAAAACACCATTCTTATCTTTGATCTGGATATAAAGATCAATTGGATTGTCAGAGTCTAAATCCTCAAGACCGATATTAAATTTCTTATCAGCAGTAAACGTTGTCTGTTTTCCGGTAGATGTAAGATCTTTCGGAGTGGCAGATGTGCCATCACTGTTACGAGAAACCCATTTATAATAACAGGTACCGCTCTTATTCGAAATAAGGGTAACATTCGCAGATGTATGGTTGATCCATGAAAAGCCAACCCATCTGACATTTGCCGGACGCTTAGCTTCATCCAATGCAATCTTCTTTGGTGTACTTACAGTTCCATCAGTTCCTTTAATGCTCACATAAACATCAATTGCATTGTTTGCATCCAAATCTTTCAAACTGATCGTGAAATCCTTATTTTCAGAAACATTTTTCCCCTTGCTCATTTTATCAACTGTCGGAGCTTTAGAACCACGTTTTACACATTCATAATAGTACACACCTGCTTTATCAGAACGCATAGTTACAGTAGCAGATGTATGACCTTTCCATTTATAACTTACGTTGGAAATCTTCGCAGGTGTTTTCGCTGTTTCTTTCAAAGTAACAGTTGCAATCTTTGTTACTGCTGACTCTGATCCATCTTCCGCTACTACCTGTACATAGAGATCAATCGCATCACCTTCCAGATTTTTCAGATCAATCTTACAATCTTTTTTTGCGGTGACCGCAACCTTGCTGTCTTTAGTTGTAATGGAAGGTTTATCCGCTCCCTTTGCCACCCATTTGTAATAGCATGTACCACTCTTATCAGACTGAAGAACTACTTCTGCAGTTGTTGCAGTTTTACTTTCTGCGCTGATTTTTGTAACCTTTGGTGCTGCCGGTTTCGGATCAACTGGATTCTGTGCCTGTGTTACTGCAATATCCTTCTTTACACCTTCACCAACAATGGCGTTACCACTTTCACTTTCTTTTACCCATACATAAAGGTCAATAGTCTTGTCTGTGACCTTGGTAAGTTTCAGGGAAGTAGTTTCTCCTGCCTTAACCGTTCCACCTTCTGTAGCTGTCTCGATGGTCGGAGCTTCCGCACCTTTTGCAACATATTTATAGTAATATGTACCTGCTTTATCAGATGTGAAGGTTACAGAAACAGTATTTGCTTCTTTACTTGTAGGATTATCAATATTAACCGTTGGAATGTTGGAAACAAGCAGACCTGTAGCTGTATTTATTCCATAACTCTGGTCGCCTTCATAGCTCATCGCCTTAATTGCCTTTGCAAATGCATCCGCAGCTAAAGATTCAGGCTTCTGGAAAACTGTATAGTCAACTACCGGATTCTCTACGGAATATCCAATGTTCTGGTTCTCAAATGCACCGACAATGATGATACTTCCTGCACTCTGATCCTGCTTTCCTAATACGATATTGGATTTTACGTTCTTTTCTGCGCTTGTATAGTTCTCGATGATCTTCGGTTCGTCTGCTGCAGCATCCGTTCCATGTTCCAAAGAAATCGTACCTGTGCTGTAAACAGCTCCGCCTGTAGATACATTATCTTTGATCTCTCCACCTGTAATTACAAGTTTACCGCTGTTTTTAACTGCCGCACCTGCTGCAGTAGAAACATTCTTGGAAAGGGTAACACCTGTCGTCATCACAAATTTAGCGCCAGCTTCTACGGAAACAATCGATCCATCGACTGCAGTTTCATCGTCTTTCTTACCTTCAACAGAAAGTTTACCGATTTCTGAGGAGCCGTCACCTTCATTCTGTGTCATGGACAAAATACTTCCTGCACTTACTTTGAACATATCTCCTGCAACACTTCCACGTCCAACTACAGTTGTAGCATTTGTTGCACCAAAAATTGCAATATTTTTATTGGCAGGAACGGTAATAGTATCTGTGAGATTAAACGATGCACTGATCAGAATCTTATAAGCAGATGTATATAGATCACTATCATCAATAGATCCTGCAAAATCAGGTGCATTATTAATCGCTGCCTGAAGTTCTGCCGCAGTAGTAACCGTTGCATCTGCCGCAGTAGTTTGCTGCTCCTGCTGCGCCTCTTCCGCCTGAGCCTGAGCTGCTGCCTGTGCCTCTGCTTCCGCCTGAGCCTGGGCTGCTGCCTGTGCCTCTGCTTCCGCCTGGGCCTGGGCTGCTGCCTGTGCTTCTGCCTCTGCCTGGGCCTGAGCTGCTGCCTGGGCTTCGGCCTCTGCCTGAGCCTGGGCGTCGGCTTCACTCTGTGACTGGTCATCCACAGCCACTCCGTCATCTGGTGTTTCTGTATTCTCGTCTGCAGTCGGTGCTTCTGCCTCTGTTACCGCTCCGGTATCTTCAGCGGCAAACGCTGCGGCAGGTGCCATTCCAACAGTCATGGAACCTGCAAGCAGGACTGCAAAAAGCTGCTTTTTTTTCATTTATAAGTCCTCCTGTTATGAGTTAGTCTGTTTAAATCCAATTACAAAAAAGTATAGCACAACACTTCAAAAAAGTAAAGCGGACCAAAGAATCCGCTTTACTGTATCTGTCTTACGGACGTACCTGTCCGTTACCATAAATAATATACTTGGTGGTGGTCAGTGCAAGGAGTCCCATTGGGCCTCTTGCATGGAGCTTCTGGGTGCTGATCCCGATCTCCGCACCGAATCCAAACTCATTTCCATCGGTGAATCTGGTAGAAGCGTTCACATAAACTGCCGCTGCATCTACCTCATCCAGGAATTTCTGGGCATGGGTATAATCATTGGTAATGATAGCCTCCGAATGCTTTGTATTATATTTATTGATATGTGCAATGGCTTCCTCCACGGAATCCACTACCTTTACAGAAAGGATATAGTCAAGATATTCTGTTCCCCAGTCCTCTTCTGTTGCAGGAACTGCTCCCGGCATCAGAGCCTTTGCTGCTTCATCTGCACGGACCTCCACATGCTTCTCCTTAAGGCGTCCGGCCAGTACCGGCAGGAAATCGTCCTTCACCTTACGGTTTACAAGAAGGGACTCGCATGCATTGCATACACCCACACGCTGGGTCTTTGCATTGATCACAATATCCGCTGCCATCTGAAGATCTGCAGTCTCGTCCACATAGATATGGCAGTTTCCGGTTCCGGTCTCGATGACAGGGATCGTACTCTGGTTTACCACTGCTTTGATCAGTCCTCTTCCGCCACGTGGGATCAGTACATCCACATACCGGTTCAGCTTCATAAATTCCGCAGCCGTTTCTCTGGAGGTATCCTGGATCAGCTGGATAGCATCCTCGGTAATGCTGCAGGCTTTTAATGCCTCACGGATACAGTTGACAATGGCAGTATTGGAATGGATCGCGTCGCTTCCACCCTTCAGGATCACGACATTTCCGGTTTTGAAACAAAGACCGAATGCATCTGAGGTAACATTGGGACGCGCTTCATAAATGATGCCGATCACGCCTAAGGGAACACGTTTCTGTCCGATCAGAAGTCCGTTGGGACGTTTTTTCATACCGGTAACTTCCCCGATGGGATCTTCAAGACCGGTAAGCTGACGAAGTCCGTCTGCCATTCCTTCGATCCTCTCCGGTGTCAGCATCAGACGGTCGATCAGGCCTTCCGGCATCTGATTCTTTTTACCGTTTTCCACATCCAGGGCATTGGCCTTCAGGATCTCATCGGTATGAGCGACAAGAGCCTTTGCCACAGCTTCCAGGGTTTTATTTTTGTCATTTGTGGAAAGATTTCGAAGGACTGTCTCCGCATCTTTCGCATTCTGTCCCAGTTTTTCAAGCATTTCATTCATTTCCAAATATTCCTGCCTTTCTTTCTGTCTTTACAGCAATATCTTACTGTGTATCGCGGTATATATTCTCTTCCGTCACAATGACCTGCGGACGGATATCCGTAGGCTCTGTGGGAACCTCCGAAAGGATCTGGAAGGAAAATCCTACTGCAACGCGGCAGACCTCCGGATGTTTTTCCAGAAAGCGGTCATAAAAACCGCCGCCATAGCCTACCCGGTTGCAATTCACGTCAAAAGCCACCCCGGGCATGACCATCATGGCTTCTTCCCAGGAAACCGTTTCTCCGTCTTCCTTTGGCTCAGGGATCCCGAAGTAGCCGGATTCCAGCTGACTGAAATCGGTCAGTCTGTAAAATACCATATCCTTTCCGAAAACCTTTGGCACTGCCACTTCCTTGCCGTCTTTCCAGGCTTGCTCGATGATATAGCGTGTGATCACTTCATGGTTATAATCTGCGTATGCCATGATCCGTTCTGCATTCCGGTATTCCGGAAGCTGTGTCAGGGCCTCTGTGATCCGGAGACTGTTTTCCCGGATCCAGGCATCGGTATGTTCTTTTCTGGCTTTGAAGATCTTTTTTCTAATTTCCTTTTTTTCTTCCATATTTTTCTCCAAGATTGGTGATGCTGCCATCCTTTTCTTTGATATCGATATTATTCAGATGCGCACGGAGGTTCCCCTTCACTGCATCCAGATATTCTCTCCGAAGCTTCGCCTGTTCCACCTTTTCTTCCTCGGTAAGACCTACACTTTTCTGTTTATGTGCCAGTGCGTTGATCCTGTCGATCTTGATATTGTCCATCATAATGTCATTCTCCTTAAAGCAGTTTTTCGATATAATCAATGAGGAAGAATTCTTCCTTCTTGTTTCCTACAAATAATGTTCCGCAGCTCCTGCCTTCCACGATCCTGTGGATGTTGTGGAAGTCGTTTCCGTTAGCAATGACCATATCCGCTCCTGCCGCAGTTGCGATGATCGCAGCGGTAAGCTTGGTTGCCATTCCACCGGTGCCTACATTGCTTCCTGTGGAGGATTTGCCAAGCTTACGCATATTGTCATCCATGTTTTCTACAATGTCGATAAACTGTGCATCCGGATTGGAATTGGGATCGTCTGTAAAAAGACCGTCAATATCGGACATGAGGATCAGAAGATCCGCATCGATCAGTGCAGCAACCACAGAGGAAAGGGTATCGTTGTCTCCGAATTTTACCAGGTTCTGGAATTCATAGGAGGATACCGAGTCGTTCTCATTTACAATGGGGATCACCTTTTCTGCCAGAAGCTGCTGGAAGGTATTCTGGGCATTCCTGCGGTTGGTATTGTTGACCATGGTATTCTTGGTCATCAGGATCTGTGCCACCATCTGATTGTATTCCCCGAAAAGCTTCTGATAAATGGTCATCAGCCTGGCCTGTCCCACCGCTGCACAGGCCTGCTTTTTCTCAAGCTCTGCCGGCTTTCCCTTCATACCCAGTGCAGCTGCACCTACCGCAATGGCTCCGGAGGATACCAGCACTACGTCTTTCCCCTGATTGTGAAGGTCGCTGAGCTCTCTGGCCAGGATCTCTAGCTTACGGAAATCCAGTCTTCCTGTTTCGGCGTGGATCAGTGATGATGATCCGATCTTGATAACGATGCGTTTCTTGTCTTTCAGTCGTTCCCTGTAATTTGCGTTCATGTTTTTTGTTTCTCCTGATACCTGTATATTAGTCTTACTGATAAGTAACGGAATCAATCCTGTCATTCTGTACGATTTCCACCCAGGTAGTACCCGGATTCAGGCGGATCTCCTGTTCATTTCCGTCGTAATAATGCGTGATCCCCCATGGAGAATCCTTCTCCCAGCGGATATCAATGGCTCTGCCTCTGGTAATAAACTTGCCCTCTCCGCCGGAAATGGCATCAATATTCAGATAGCCGTTTCCATCGTAGGCCGGGCAGGATGAATACTGAAGGATGATATTGTCGCAGGTAAGCGGTTCATTATCCAGCTGATCCACATGTTCCTTGCCAAACTGGAATCTCTTATATTCCTTTGTCTCTTCATCGTATTCATACCAGGGATGATTGTCAGTAAAATTATCCAGCTTCACAAGGCTGGCTGTGATCCCATCCGGTACAGTCTCTGTACCATCTTCTGCAAAAAGATAATGTCCGGTATATTCTTCTTTATATTCCTGGCTGTATCCCATGGCATCTATGCCTGCCTGAAGGTGACTGGCATCTGTGTAAGCATTGTGAGGTGCCTTCCTGTCTGTTGTGCGGAAAAAAGCCAGCTTGCCGATCTGGATCCCGTTGAGGTTATCGATCACATGCTGCTCCAGATAAGGCAGTGCATAGGCAGCCTGTCCGTAGTGGGCATAGATCGCATTAAATTCATTGGCATAAAAGAGATAATAGTCACGGCAGCTGCGAACGGAACCGATCCGTTCCAGCTCATCGTAATCTTCGAGAATGCCCATAAGACGGGTAATATTACCTTCCACCGGCGCTTCGTAGACAACACCAGCATGTCCGATACCACTCTGGGGAGCTCCGACACTGTTGTTGCCCATCATCACGGCAACCGGTCTTCTCCGTCCAATGCTCTCCGGAACATTTTCGCCGGTAAGATAGCTCTTTACCTGAGTTTCTTCCTGCTTTTCCTCATTGGGGACAAAGCCTACCAGATCCTGCCCTGCTCCAAAAGCGGGAACAGTCTGGGCAATGCAGATGCATGCAGCTGTGATACCTGCCAGGATACCTGTCTTTTTCATTCTCATATATTACCTCCTTTTCTTAAAGCGGAAGAGTTTTCCGCTTAGCTTTTCCGTGGGACAGCCCGTCTAGCGGTTGATCCCCAGCTCCTTCAGTGCCGCTGCCTGCTTGGCTTCCATGACCTTTGCCTCATCCTCTGTCATATGATCATAGCCCAGAAGATGCAGCATACTGTGTGCCACCAGGAAACAGAATTCCCTTGTCACACTATGTCCGTATTCCTCTGCCTGGGCAAAAACCTTAGGCACGGAGATCATGATATCTCCAAGAAGGAGTTCATCACTGTCCAGATCAAAATAGGACTCATCCTCTTCCACAACGGAATAATCCGCCGGTGTCTCAAAGGGGATCATAGGAAATGACAGCACATCCGTAGGAGCCTGGATATTCCGGAATTCCGTATTTACCCTCTTAATTTCCTCGTTGTCTGTCAGGACAAGATTGACCTGTCCGTCATAGGGACATTTTTCCATTTCAAGAACCTTGTCCGCAACCTGGGATGCAAGGGCAGCATAGTCAATGCCCAGCTCCTGATCTGTCTCATATTCGATATTTATGGTCATCTTCTGTACTCCTTATTTTTTACAGCATACCTGTCATCCTTCCTGGATTTGACAGGCTTCTGTTTTTTTTCATAATCGTCATAGGCCTGTACGATCTGCTGTACAAGTGGATGACGTACAACATCCTTGCTGGTCAGCTGACAGAATCCGATATCATCGATCTTCTTCAGCACCTTCATCGCCACATCCAGACCAGACGTGGCATCCCTGGGAAGGTCCTTCTGGGATGCATCTCCTGTGATGATCACCTTGGAACCGAAGCCGATCCTGGTCAGGAACATCTTCATCTGGGCAGGTGTGGTATTCTGTGCCTCATCCAGGATGATGAAGGCATTATCCAGTGTACGTCCCCTCATATAGGCAAGAGGGGCAACCTCGATGAGCCCCTTCTCCATGTTTTTGGCAAAGCTGTCTGCGCCCATGATCTGATACAATGCGTCATAAAGAGGACGCAGATAGGGATCGACCTTGCTCTGGAGATCGCCAGGAAGGAATCCCAGCTTCTCGCCTGCCTCAATGGCCGGTCTGGTAAGAATGATCCTGGAAACCTCCTCATTGCGAAAAGCAGTTACCGCCATAGCCATGGCAAGATAGGTTTTGCCGGTTCCGGCAGGTCCCACGCCGAACACGATCATCTTCTTACGGATCTGTTCCACATAGTCCTTCTGTCCGAGAGTCTTGGGCTTGATGGGTCTGCCCTGTATGGTATTACAGATAAAATCCTTGTCGATCTCCTCCATCACGGAGCCGATCTTCTCCATGGCAAGGGAAAGTGCGTAATTCACATTCTGCTGTGTGATGGTATTGCCTCTGCCCGCAAGTGTGTTCAGTTCTTCCACGATCGCCCTGGCCTGTGTGGCTCCCTCCTGGCTTCCCAGGATCTTAAGAGAACCGTCACGGAAGATCATGGTTACGTTCAGAGTACGTTCGATCAGCTTCAGATGCTCGTCAAACTGTCCGAAAATATTCGCCTGGCGGTCTGCCGGCACATCCACATATAATTCGATAATGCTGCTAGCCATCCTCTGGTGTCCTTTCTTTTGGCTGCGTCTTTTTTTCTGTGGGGGCTTCTCTTCCGGTCCGTTCAATGACGGTAAGAGTGCCTCTGCTGACGCAGTCCTGGTGATTTATTTCTATTTTAACATTATTTTCAGATATTTGAACCCCTTTTTCTATTAATTTTTCTTCATAGGCATAAAGCCTTTGTATGGCCTGTTTTTTTGCGGCATCCTCTGTCAGCTGCTCTCTCTGTACTTCGTACTTTCCGATCGCAGCGATCCCCAGGGTAACAGGAGAACGAAAAATCCCGATACTGAAAAGAGGTTCCCGGCTGACGAGGCGTTCCTCATTTTGTTTCAGAGGAGAGGAAAAGTCCAGAAACCAGTTTCCCAGCTGAAAAAAAAGCCTTGTTTTCTTTTTACCGGACCATACCTTTTTCTCTATGTCCAACGGAAAGGTATCGTAATAGGCAATGGTATGTCGGATGTAAATATCCGCATCTGCCTGAACATATGCATAGCGGATGACCTCCTGGCTGTCATCGGTGATGTCCACGATCCCGGAAACCAGTTCCTGGCCTTTTTTTATTTCATCCCCGGCCCTGACAAGAGGAGTTCCCTGCCGTGTGACCATGGAATCGATCACACCGTCCAGAGTTGAAAACAAACTGCATGATCTTTCTTCCGGCTCTGCTTTTTCTCCGGCAGTTCCCTCCCGGATCTCAAAACGCAGGCCCGTTCCCGAAAATCCGGCAGACACCCAGGTGATCTCCGGAAATTCTCTTCGCAGGGAAGCTGCAAGTGCACTGCAGCTGATCTTTTTTCTGGATACTCCGAAACAGACCCCCTGCTCTTTCAGAAAGCTCATCAGCTGGGGTGTGGGATTTAAAATATTTCCCCGGATCTCAACGTTCCATACTCTGCCTGACAGAAAAAAAAGGAGGCAGCAAACTGCCAGAAACCCTGCGGGGATTATTTTTCTTTTTTTACAGAAAAGCAGAAAAAACAAAGGCCCTTTTTTTTTCAGGATGTGGATATGTACCCCTGTTTTTCTCCGCAGTGGCGAAATCTGCAGAAAATCCGCTACCTTCATGGTCAGCTGAAGCTCCGTCTCACCGGTACGGATGATCCTTTTCAGATCCATTTCCCTGCCTCTGCACAGATTCACAAACCGCTGGCACTGCTGTCCCTTGACAGAAACCCGCACAAAACCTGGGATCATTACTTATTTCCCTCCTCCAGCGTAATGCCTTCGATCTGCCCGCGGATACATAGTTCAAGGGTTGTGTAGCAGGGGATCACAAGGTTTTTCCCACGGATCACAAGTCTGCCGGAAGGTGTCAGTATCAGGATCTCCTCCCTTGTATAGCTCTGGATATTCCGGTAATTTTCGATCACTGCCCGGCGTTTTCCCGTAAGTATCACCTGCACCTCCCGAAATGCCGGTTCCCCGGGAAGTTCCAGAAAAGCTGACATTTTTCCCATAAAAAAAATCCTCCGGCTTTTATCATTAATCTATGCCGGAGGATTTCTTCTTATGTATCTTTCACTGTATCTGCTTTTTGTCTTTTATCTGCGGATCAGCACCATGGAAAACCAGAGAATGGTATTTCCACCCAGATTGTATTCCATAGCTTCCTTTTCTACGATCTCACTGACTACCACGCCATAGCTTTCCAGACATGGATGCATATGCTCCGGAAAACGGCATGGTTTTCCGTCCAGATAGGCACAGCGTTCACAGAAGTCACAGGATTCCGTGGAAAGCGTAAAGGTCTCATAGCCCTCTCCCTCCAGAAAATCACGTACCTTCTCTGTAAGCGCTTCGTGTTCCATTCTTGTGGAAAGCATCTCCTTCATGTTCATGATATCCGATACCTCTGCAACGCTGGAAAAGAAAACTGCTTTCGGATAGCTTCGGATCTTCTTTTCGCATTCTGACAGCTCTCCCACTGCCGGAGGACAGGCCCATGTACTCCCATAACGTTCACATTCCTGTTTACAGATCGTACGCACACGTGACTGTACTTTAATATCCCCGGTATCCAGCACACGATACTCAAAAATGGGATACTGGGAAATAAACTCATCAAATTTTTCTTTTATACTGTTCATACCTTTAAGATCTCCTGTTCTCCAAAAAGGCTCATAACTGCTGCCTCATAATCACCAAAATGCTGGGATTTTTTGATCTTCTTCAGATACCTGGCATAATTGGTAAAGCCTGGTGCCATATAACTCCACAATTCCTTCATGCGGAAAAGTACATTTCGTTCTCCTGAAAGATATTCCTGATAATCCCGGTAAAGACGGTCATGGAACTGCCGCAGCTTTTTCCGGTATTCTTCCCGGTGATCCTCTCCGTCTTCTTTTTGCATAATGGCATCCAGAAGATAGGGCCTTGCGATCAGGCCTCTTCCGTACATGACGCTGTCTGCATCCGGAAATTTCTCCCGGATTTCCTGATAAGCCTCCACCGAAAAAATATCCCCGTTATATCCCAGGGGAACCTTCAGCTTTTCCCTTGCCTCCTCATACAGTCCATATCTGGGAACCCCCTTATAATGATCCTTCAGAAGGCGTGGATGGATGATCAGCTCCTTCAGCGGATATCTGCCGTAGATCTCAAGAAGCCGTTCCCAGTCTTCCTCATAATCCGTTCCTACTCTCGTTTTTATGGAGATCTCCATCCCGGTCTTTTCGAAGATCTCATCTAGAAAACGTTCCAGCTTATCCGGCTCGCCCAGGAAACCGGCACCCTTTCCCTTGGCTGTGACAGTTCCCGAGGGGCATCCCAGATTGAGATTTACTTCCCTGTGTCCGTATTCATCCCGGAAGATATGCGCTGTTTTCACAAAATCCTCCGCATTGTTGGTCAGGATCTGAGGAATCACCGGAAGATCTCCGTTGGTTTCCGGTGATACCTCTTTGATCTCCTTGCTGCTGAGACGTTTATTGGGCTTGGCAGTGATGAAGGGAGTAAAGTATTTATCCATGGGATAAAAACAGTCATGATATGCATTCCGGTAAACCCAGTTGGTTACGCCCTCCATAGGTGCCAGATAATTCTTCATTGTTTATCCTCCTTCATCCGGAAATAGATCTGCTTTCTCCCTCCGCTTCCTGTGGGGATCCTGCCTGTCTCATAATTTCCCAGAGATTTGATAAAGGGGGTCAGCTTGGAATATCCGTAATTACGCACATCAAAATCCGGAAGTCGTTTCCCAAGCTGGTCGCCCAGCTGTCCGGAGGAAAGCCATCCCTCTTCGTCAGAAAATTTCTCGATGATGGCATTAATGGCCTTGCGTACCCGCTTGAGATCTTTGTTCTTCCTGGAGCCGGAGCTGCTCTGTTTACTGCTGTTTCCGGATTTTTTAGCTTCTGCTGCAGTAGCCAGATCTTCCTTCTTCTCTTCCTCCTGTTGGTTGCGATAGAGAAGATCCAGATATTTAAACTGGTTGCATGCGGAAATAAACGGCTTCGGCGTCTTCTCCTCACCCATACCCAGGACCAGCATTCCGGATTCCCGGAGCCTTGCTGCCAGACGGGTGAAATCACTGTCCGAAGAAACAATACAATATCCATCCACATTTCCGGAATACAGAATATCCATGGCATCAATGATCATCGCCGAATCGGTGGCATTTTTTCCGGTGGTATAGCTGTACTGCTGGATAGGAATGATGGAATCCTCCAGAAGAACCTTTTTCCAGGAGGAAAGCCGTGCACTGGTCCAGTCTCCATAGATCCGTTTGTAGGTGGCTATGCCGATGTTTGCCACTTCATCCACGATGATCTTGATGTATTTGTCTGATACATTATCTGCATCGATCAGTATTGCAATTCTTAATTCGTTGTCCATAAATCCAACCTTTTCTGTTTAATCTGTGCCGTCTCCGATGCGGATCAATGCTCCAGCATGATCTTGAGGATCTCTCTGTCTGTTTCCTTCATACCGTCTTTTCCGATCTGTCCCACACAGCTGATGGTCTCTGCGGTTTCTTCCTGGAGAATTCCTGTATAAGGTGCATAAGACTGCCCGTTCATGGCAAGATGATGCGCCAGGAAGGCTGCGTCAAGACAGGCTGCGATCTTGGCAGCACAGGAAATCTTGGCCCCATCACAGATGATTCCCGGAATATTGGCAAGGGTATTCTCGATCGTTTTTTTGATCAGGGAAATATCTCCGCCTACCATATAGGTAATGGCAGCTCCGGCTGCACAGGAGGCCGATACCGCACCGCAGAAGGCAGACAGCTTCCCTATATATTGTTTCTGATAAACTGTGAGAAGATTGGAAAACACCAGCGCCCTGTAGAGGCTGTAATCCGGCAGCTCCATCTCTCTTGCATAGACGATCAGCGGAACAGAGCATGCAATTCCCTGATTTCCGCTTCCGGAATTGATGACAACCGGCATATCACAGCCACCCATACGTGCCTCAGAAGCCGCTGCAGTAAGACTTCTCATTCTGGTGAGCATATCGTGAGAATAATTTTCACGGATCACGCGCCCGATACCCAGGCCGTATTTTCCGGTCATTCCCTCATGAGCAATGGCCATATTGCTTCTGATCTGCGCATCCAGAAGCTCCTTTACATCGGAAAGCTCTACGGTATCTGCAAATTCCCGAATATCCTCCAGATTTAACAGGCCGCGGTCCGTCTCTTCCTTTTCTTCCACTGCTTTATCTGCATCAAGGAGGATCTCTCCGTTTTTGCTGATCCTGGTCACGTTAATATGGTCGTATTTGATCTCCAGGCTGACGGCATCTTCACCGGCATACATTTCGATGATAATGTGAAGGACTACCGGCGTGTCCAGAAGCTCCACCTTACAGATATCTGCCTCCAGAAGTTCCCGGCAGCGTGCCCTGCCCTTTTCATCGACTTTGGAAAGAACTTCCATATTCAGTGAGGCATCTCCTGCCACCGCCCCAAGGATCACACCTGCAGGAATCCCCTTTAAGCCTCCTGAATTGGGAATGATCACACAACGCACATTTTTGATGATATTTCCGGAACATTTTGCTACGATACGCTCCGGCTCTTTCCCAAGGATCTCTCTTGCTCTTGCCGCACCATAGGCCAGAGCGATCGGTTCTGTACATCCCATAGCCGGGATCATCTCCTCACGGAGGATCGCCAGATAGTTTTTATATATTTTTTTGTCCACTTTTTTATTTACCTTCCCGTATTTTATGATTATTTCTTTTCCTGATATTTATGACATGCTACCATATGTCCCGGCTCCACCTGACGAAGTGCCGGGGTTTCCTGTCTGCAGCGTTCCTCACACCACGGACAGCGGTTATGGAAGCGACAGCCCCCGATAGATCTGGACTGTACTCCGGTATCCGTAACGATCTGATCCAGAGTTTTGACTCTCGGGTCAGGAATCGGAATCGAGGAGATCAGCATTTTTGTATAAGGATGCAGCGGATTGGAATAGAGCTTATCTGCATCTGCGATCTCCATGAGATTTCCAAGATAAAGCACCCCGATCTCATCACAGATCTTCTGGACCACCTGCAGCTGATGGCTGATGAACAGATAGGTCAGCCCGTATTTTTCCTGAAGATCCTGAAGCATCTGGACGATCTGGGCCTGCAGGGAAACATCCAGCGCAGAAATGGGCTCATCGCAGACTACAAATTCCGGCTGTACGGAAAGTGCTCTTGCAATGGAAATCCTCTGACGCTGTCCGCCGGAGAACTCATGAGGATACTTCAGAAGATCCTGTTCTTTGAGGCCAACCACGCGGATCAGTTCTTTTGCACGCTCCTTACGTTCCTTTGGAGTGTACATTTTATGGATCGCCATAGGCTCACAGATGATATCCTGCACTGTATGGCTTGGGTCCAGAGAGGAATAGGGATCCTGAAAAACGGACTGCATTTTTTTGCGGTATGGAAGCAGTTCTTTTTCCCCCATGGCTCCGATCTCTGTTCCCTCATAAAAAACCTCACCGCCTGTGGGTTTATGATAACGTAGGATTGCCTTTCCGATGGTAGATTTTCCGCTTCCGGATTCTCCTACCAGACCGAAGGTTTTCCCCTTTTCAATCGAAAAGCTTACCTGATCCACGGCCTTCAGTATGCCAGGCTTAAAGGACAGAAGCTTCGGAGATTTCTGTTTAAAATATACTTTCAGATCTTTTACTTCAATTAAGGGCTTGCTCATCTCTTCTCCTCCCTTCTGTGACAGAATATCCTGTGTCCCTCTGAAGCCTCATAATATTTCGGAAGACAGGCTTCACAGGTTTTGTCCGCATATTTACAGCGATTCAGGAAGGGACACAGATCACCGTTTCCGTCCGAAAGATCTCTCTCCAGAAACTGTTCAAAGGTACCTCCCACCCGCGGCATGCTTGCGATCAGTGCCTGTGTATAGGGATGTCCCGGATGAAGAAAAATCTCTTCTACCGTTCCCTCTTCCACCACGTAGCCACCACACATGACAGCTACCCGTTTACAGGTCTGCGCTACAACGCCCAGATCATGGGTGATCAGGATGATGCTCATATTGTTTTTTTTCTGAAGTTCCAGAAGCAGATGAAGGATCTGCGCCTGGATCGTAACATCCAGGGCTGTGGTGGGCTCATCTGCGATCAGAATCTTCGGATCACTGCTCATGGCCATGGCGATCATCACACGCTGGCGCATACCGCCGGAAAGCTCGTGAGGATAGCTGTTCATAGCTTTTTCCGGGTCTGTGATGCCAACGGCTGTGAGAAGCTCCAGCACCCGGGCCTTTGCTTCTTTTTTATTCATATTGGTATGGCGTCGGATCAGCTCTACCATCTTATTGCCAACAGTGTAAACCGGATTCAGTGCGGAAAGAGAATCCTGAAAGATCATGGCGATCTCACCACCGCGGATCTCACGGAGCTCTGCTTCATTTTTCTTCAGGATATCTTCTCCCCGGAACAGGATCTCACCACCCATGATCTTACAGTTGGATGGTCCGAGACGGAGAATGGATTTGGTGGTCACGCTTTTTCCGCTTCCGGACTCTCCTACGATCCCGAAAAAATCCCCCTCACCGATGGCAAAGCCTGCACCTTTTACTGCCTGTGTCTCTCCAAGGTCTGTAAAGAAAGACACCTTCAGATCTTTTACTTCCAGTAATTTTTCCATATGTAAATGTCCTCCTTACTTGGGCTCGAATACTTTTCTTAATACTTCTCCCAGATAATTGAAGCTGACGACCGTGATCAGGATCAGGATTCCGGGGAAAATAGCCAGATACGGTGCCTGCTGGATATAGCGCTGTGCATTGCTCAGCATACTTCCCCAGGAAGCCGTAGGCGGCTGGATACCCAGGCCGAAAAAGCTCAGTGCAGATTCCATCAGGATGGCATTGGCAATGTTCATGGTTGCAGCCACGATAATGGTAGGCATGATGTTAGGCAGGATATGATGTACAATGGTGGAGAATTTCTTCTGTCCGGAGATCTTTGCATAGATGACATACTCTCTCTCGTTCAGGGAAATGGTCTCGCCACGGACGATCCTGGCAATATTCATCCAGGTCAGAAAGCCGATGATCAGGACAATGTTCTGAAGTCCCGGTTTCAGGAAGGCATTCATAACGATCATGATCAGGAATGTCGGAAGGCTCATCAGCGCATCCACCAGACGCATCAGCACCGCATCCACCGTTCCTCCCACAAAACCGCTGATGGAACCGATGATCACACCAAGGGCTGTCGAAAGCACCATGGAAAGGAAGCCCACCAGAAGGGATGCTCTTCCTCCGTAAATACAGCGGGCCAGATAATCCCGTCCCATATCATCCGTACCGAAAAGATGCGCCATGGAAGGAGCATTCAGTCTCTCTGTGGCGCTGATGGCATTGGGATCTACCGGATACAAAAAGGCAAAAATGGAGATCAGTGCCAGCAGGATGATCGCTGCTGCACCTACCACTGCAAGTTTATTTGTCTTAAAACCAAGTTTGATATTTTTCCAGATATTTTCTCTCATGTCCCTTTACCTCCTAACATCCTGCTTTGCGGATCCTCGGATCAAAGACAGCATACAGGATATCTGCCAAAAGATTTCCGAGCACCACGAGAAGCGCGGTGAACATGGTGATTCCCATGATCAGGGGATAATCATACTGCATAACAGCGGTCACTGCCAGCTGACCGATTCCCGGCCATGCAAAAACCTGCTCGGTGATAATGGCACCGGAAACCAGAGACTGCAGGCTCATTCCAAGAACTGTGATCATAGGAAGCATGGCATTTTTCAGTACATGCCGGAAAAGGATTCCAGACTCTTTCATTCCGTAAGCCTTCTGCACCATAACATAATCGGAGGACATTTCCGTAATGGTACTGCTTCTTAAATACCGGATGTACTGTGACGCATTTGCAAAGGTCAGAACTGCGCAGGGCATGACCATATGCAGGATCAGATCTCCTAAGGAACGGTTGCCGTCTGAATGCATACCGATACTTGGCAGGATATGGAGATGCACACTGAAGAGATAGATCAGCATGATACCGAACCAGAACGTAGGAATGGAGATACCTACATAACAGAACATGCTGGTGATCTTATCCAGAACACCATTTTTATTCTTTCCGGAATACAGGCCCAGTACAATGGCAATGAGAAAACCAAGCAGCATGCTGGTTCCCATTAGGATCACGGTTGCGGGAAGCCTCTCCAGCATCTGTGTCAGGACCGGTCGGTTATTCATCAGGGAATTTCCGAAATTCCCGTGAAGGATCCTTCCCAGCCACAGAAAGTACTGCTCATAGACAGGCTTTGTAAGTCCCAGGCTTTCTCTCAGGTTCTGGATATATTCTTCACTCATATTTGGTTCCACATAAGTCAGGACAGGATCTCCGGGCGCTGCTTTTGTCAGTGCAAAGCAGAGAACAGAGACAATAAACAGTGTCAGAATACACTGTATCAGACGGTTTACGATCTTCTTCAAAATGTACCTCCTTTATTTTCCCCGAAAACAGGAAATCGGCTGGCGCAAAAACGCGTCAGCCTCTTTCTGTTTCCGGTATTCATCCGCTATAAAATTATTTATTTCTCCAATGTGTAGATCTTGGAATAATCATAATAAATAGTTTTTAACAGACATTCATCAAAGCCTCCGAAATCTTTACTTACCGCATAGAAACCATTGGAATAAGCGATCGGATAGATATACATGTTATCATTGATCGTATTCTGGATTTCCTTATAAATCTCGCCACGTTTTGTCTCATCTGCAGTACTGTTGCCCTCTTCCCACAATGCATCCAGATCTGTATCCTTGATCCTGGAATAGTTGGAACGGCTGACGGAAGAACTCATGTCTGCATAAAGGCTCGGCTCTTCTCCCAGAGTGTAGAAGCTCAGTACCAGATCATAATCTGTGCACTCCGTATCCTTTGTCTTATTCTTGAAGGTAGACTCATCTGTAGGAAGAAGATTGATGGTGATTCCTACATTGGCAAGGGCAGACTGTACATACAGAGCTTCACTCTCCATTGTCTTATCTGTGGAGATATACATCAGGTTCAGAGAAAGACTTGTCTTTCCTGCTTCGGAAAGGAGCTCCTGTGCTTTAGCCGGATCATTGTCGTAGGTATTGTCCGGTTTTGTATAGTAGAGTGTATCCGGTGTAAAAATAGAATCTGCAGGCTCTGCATAATCCTCGGAAAGGAAAGCAAACTGACAGAACTCCTCTTTATTCAGTGCGTATGCGATCGCCTGACGTACCTTTACATCCTGAAGATCTTCGTTCAGCTCATTCATGAACATGGCGTTGACACGTCCGGAATTATAGGTATTGATGTTTACGTTATCGTAAGCACTGACGGTATCGTAATCATCTGCGCTGATCAAACGTGCATCCAGATCTCCGCTTGCAAGTGCCGCATTGGCGGAGCTGGAATCCTTTACGATCTTGAAGGTGATGGAATCCAGATTTACATCATCAAAATAGTCATCGAATTTTGTTACTTTATAATACTCTCCGGATTTGTATTCCTCGAACTTAAAAGGACCACTTCCCACCGGTTCATTGTTGAGATCACTTTCTCCGATATTCTCCACGCCGTCATAAATATGCTTCGGAATACAGTAAACCTGGCTCAGTCCACCAAGAAATCCTGCGGAAGATGATCCAAGGGAAATCTTGACTGTAAGGTCATCAACCTTCTCTGCCTCTACTGCCTTGTCATTAACGTATCCGTAAGAAGAATACGGAACATTCTGCTTCTCATCTACCAGCACCTGCATGGTGAATACCACATCATCGGCTGTGATCGGCTGACCGTCATGCCATTTCAGTCCGTCTTTGAGCTTCAGTGTGAATTCGCTGGCATCATCATTGGCTGTTACACTTTCGCAAAGTCCGTTTCCGTAATACATCTCTCCGTTCACGATCTCAAAAAACGGGCTGTACAGTGCCTGCATCATATCGAAGCTTGTCTGATCCACAACATAAAGCGGATTGATGTTCTGCGGATCTGCTGTTTCTGCAATGGTAATATTTCCGCCTTCCGCCTTGGTTCCTTCTGTTTCTGCTGCAAAAGCAGTCATTCCTGACATAACAGTTGTTCCTGCCACTGCAGCTGCCAGAAGCGCTGCCAGTACTTTTTTTCTCATTTCCTGTTCCTCCTGTGTTTCAGTGAGTATACCTCTTTTCCCACCAGTTTAATATGATATAAGCAAGATAATACTATACCATATTACCTTTGTCAAGCTGTCCCTGGCTCTTCAGAGATTTTTTTACTGCATTTCGTTAAAGCTTGTATTTATTCTACATACAGATCACACAGGCGTCAAGATAAATTTTCTGTATCTTGCCTCTGATCTATATATATTTCCTTAATTCGTCATATTTTTGATCCAGTGTCCGTAATTGCACTTCAAAAATGCAGGCACGCATTTAAAGATCTGATCTGCATTCAGGCAGCATACCACCACTGCCGGAGATGCCTTGACCACAAATGCCATAAACATGGACAGAGGGATCACGATCCCCCAGGTACTGATCAGGTCCACCTTCATGGAATAAGCGATGCTTCCGCTTCCCCGGATGATACCACCGTTTGTCGGCATCTGATAGGACATTCCTACCATTACTACACTTAAGTCATTACCGAAAGCCCGAAGGCAACCCCTGCAATTTCCACACAGCGCAGTGTAGCAAGCAGGATCTGCGTCACCGCAAAGAAAAAGTAAGTAAACCGGATGATCGCCAGATAGGAAAGACCGGCTTCGATAATCGTCTGGTCTGTTGTAAAAAGCCCCAGCAGCTGTGTTGGAAAAAGGCTGGCCAGGATAAACAGCATAAGGGCAATAAAAAAGCCTGTGCGCATGGCCCAGGCACTGATCTTCCTTACCGGCTCTGTCTCTTTCTTTCCCCAGTACTGACTTCCGAATATGACAAGTCCGTCTCCCAGAGCCATAAGCAGCTGCTGAAAGACGAACTGTACCTGGTTTACGGTGGTCACACCGGATAATGCAGTTTCGCTGAAGGCTCCAAACATAATGTTGTCCGCAAGATTGACACTTCAGGTCACTACATTCTGCAGCACCAGCATGGAGCATAATTTCAGAAAATTACGATAAAAATTCTTCATCAGTCTTTTACGATGGCAATGATATCATCTGCGTTGATCACCAGATATTTCTCACCCTCATATTTGATCTCGGTTCCTGTGTATTTTCCGTAGATCACACGGTCGCCCGGCTTTACCTGTACCGGTACTTCTTTACCGTCTACGACCTTACCGCCACCTACTGCGATAACCTCTGCCTGCTGGGTTTTCTCCTTGGAGCTGTCCGGAAGTACGATGCCGGATGCGGTTTTGTCTTCTGTCTCAAAATATTTTACGATAACTCTGTCTGCAACTGGTTTTAATGCCATATTCATTTCCTTCTTTCTGCGATTATTAGCACTCTTAAACTTCGAGTGCTACTCTTTTTTTATCATACTACATATCCGAAAATTGTCAAGATATTTGCAGATATGTAGTATGATATTATTTATGATAGGGCTCTCCGCTGATGATACGATAGCTGCGGTAGATCTGTTCCAGAAGGATCACACGCATCAGCTGATGAGGAAATGTCATCTTCGAAAAGCTTAAAGCATAGTCTGATCTCTTCAGTACTTCTTTTCCAAGACCGATAGAGCCGCCGATCACAAACTGGATATGGCTGGTCCCACGTATTCCCAGCTCGTTGATCTTCCGTGCGAAGTTCTCAGAGGTCAGCTGTTCGCCTCCGATTTCCAGAGTGATCACAAACGCATCATCCCGGATATATTTAAGAAGACGCTCCCCTTCCTTGTTCCGAATAGCATCTTCTACTGTTTCGCTGGCATTATCCGGCGTTTTTTCGTCGGACACTTCTATGATCTCCAGCTTGCAGTAACGCCCGAGGCGCTTGGAATACTCCGCAATGGCATCCCGCAGATATTTTTCCTTGATCTTCCCTACTGTCAGGATACTTATTTTCATCCGCCGTTCTCCTCCAGATAATTCTCAAATTCTTCTGCTGACATCAAAACCTTCCTTGGCTTGGTTCCTTCCTCCGGACCTACCACTCCTGCGTCACAAAGCTGATCCATGATCCTTGCCGCACGGTTAAATCCGATTTTGAACATACGCTGGAGCATACCGATGGAGGCCTTTTCCTTCTCAATGATAAATTTACCGGCTTCTGTAAAATAGACATCTCTGTCACCGCCGCCGGCTCCTCCCGGGACACCGGCTGTATTGACCTGCTTCTCGATGGAGGTATCATAAACCGCACCCTGATTTTTGTCAGAAACATATTCTACGACTGCACTGACCTCCTCATCTGAAACAAAAGCGCCCTGCAGTCTGGCCGGCTTCTGATATCCCTGAGGATAAAACAGCATATCGCCCTTGCCAAGAAGCTTCTCGGCACCGTTCATATCCAGAATCGTCCTGGAATCCACACCGGAGGATACGGAAAATGCGATCCTAGACGGCATATTGGCCTTGATCAGACCTGTGATGACATTGACCGATGGCCTCTGGGTAGCAATGATCAGATGGATACCTGCTGCACGTGCCAGCTGGGCCAGACGGCAGATCGCATCCTCAACTTCTCCCGGCGCAACCATCATAAGATCCGCAAGCTCATCCACGATGATCACGATCTGCGGCATCTTCTCAGGTGCCTTTTCTCCCTCCGGGACCCGCATATTGGCAACCTTTTTGTTATATTCTCCAAGATTACGTACCCCATATTCCGCAAAGGCATTGTAACGGCTGGTCATCTCGGAAACAGCCCAGTTCAACGCACCGGCCGCTTTCTTCGGATCTGTGACCACCGGAATGAACAGGTGCGGGATCCCGTTATATACACTGAGCTCCACCACCTTCGGATCGATCATGATCAGACGCACCTCATCCGGTGTAGCCTTATAAAGGATGCTGATGATCAGCGTATTGATGCAGACGGATTTTCCGGAGCCGGTTGCTCCGGCGATAAGAAGATGCGGCATCTTGGCAATATCTGCCACTACCGGTTTTCCGGCAATATCCTTACCTGCTGCAAAGGACAACTTGGATTTTGCATTTTTAAACTCCTCTGACTGAAGAAGATCCCGCAGCATGACCGGGCTGTTCTCCTTGTTCGGAACCTCGATCCCCACGGCTGCCTTTCCCGGTATCGGTGCTTCGATGCGGATATCCGGTGTAGCAAGATTCAGCTTGATATCATCGGAAAGACCAACGATCTTGCTGACCTTCACACCCATTTCCGGCTGCAGCTCATAGCGGGTAACGGTAGGTCCGCAGCTCACATTGGTAACGGTTACATTGACGCCGAAATTATGCAGGGTTTCCTGAAGCTTCTGTGCTGTTTTGCGCAGATGTGCATCGGAATCTCCCTGAGATCTGCCATCTCCGCGCTTCAGAAGCTTCAGCGGCGGATACTGATATGGTTTCTTCTCCGGAGCTTCTCCCTGGCTGATCTCATGCTGGATATTTCTGATCCCATGCTCGATCTCTGTCTGAGATGACTTCGGGTTTCTGGAGGGCTGATGGGATGCCTTCTGTTCAGCTTCCGGCTGAGGATCCTCCTTTATCTCAGCGGGAACGGCTGCCTTTCCTGTTTCCCGGGAAGCTTTTACTGCTGCAGCTGTTTTTGACGGCAGGATCTGCTGCATCTCGGGAATATCTACATCCTCATAGCCGGCATAAGCATCCTCCTCTTCGGCTTCCTGCATTTCTCTTTCGAAATCCGGCTCCTCCGACTCTTCCCGGGCCGGCTGGGACTGTGAACGGTGGATCTGGAATTCCAGCGGCTGAGCATGCTCCTCCGGTTTCTCATCAAGCCCTGGATCCTCTTCTGTCAGATCTGTATCTGCCGGAAGTACAGCCTTTTGTTCATCAAGGAAAGAAGGAAGATTAAATTCTCCTTCCCGGTTCGCCTTCACCGCAGCCTGTCTTTCTTTCTGCGATCTTCTTGTTTTTTTCTTTTGTTTTTTTGAGATATTTTCCGGATCTTTCTCTGTAAGGGCAAGTTCTTCTTCCTCCAGCTCTTCTTCCAGCCGGCGGATCTTCTCCGCTCTTTTTTCCGCACGGATCTTTCTGCGAAGCTCCTTCTGCTTTTCTCTGTCCGGCTGTCCCTCAAGATAAGCTTCTCTGCCCTCTCTTGCTGCATCTGTAAAAAAGTCCAGGATCTTATTCATAAATCCGAAGAAGGATCTCTGTGTTATGATGATGAGAGACACAAGAAGCACCAGAACGATGATCACAGTTCCGCCCACAACGCCAAAAGCGGATGCTGTGGAAATACATACTGCACCACCGAATACTCCACCACCGGTACGGTATTCCGAACTCAGTGAATAATAATCCGAAAACGTGGTACTTGGCGTATAGCCCTCTGTGATCAGCTGAAGAAAGCCGCAGAGGAACACAAAAAATACCACGCCCGCCAGTACCTTTTTGTAGGCAAGGCGGTTGGTATTGTTCACGATCAGGAACGTAACTCCGGCAAAAAGCAGGATCGGGAAAATATATGCACAAAGTCCCATGATGCCAAAGCATACGGCACTGATGGCATTTCCTACGATCCCTCCCATACCAAATGCACTGATCATCAGGATCAGGCAGGCCGCAAACATCACAAGAATCAGGATCTCTGTCTGAAAGCGGTTACCGACAGGCTGCTGCTTCGCCGCAGGTTTTCTTTTTCTTTTTTTTGTCGTTTTTGAAGCTGCCATTGTCAGACTCCTCCCAGTTGATATCAAATATAATTCGCTGCCAGAATAAGGATTCCGGCTGCAAAAGAATAAAATGCAAAATAACGCAGTCTGACCTGATTCGAAAGCTTAAGCATAAAACGGATCACCAGATAGCCTGTGATCCCGGCCACGATCATTCCAAGAACATAAGTAAATCCCTGGCCAACAGTCATATGAACAGAAGTGAACTCTCCCATCTCCACAAAAAAAGCTCCCACCACAGCCGGAATGCTCATCAGCAGCGAATATTTCACTGCAAACTTCCGTCCGAGACCGCAGAAAAGTCCTGCACTCATGGTAAGTCCAAGCCTGGAAAGGCCCGGAAACACAGAAAGGCCCTGGCAGATACCCATCCACATAGCATCTCCGAAGCTGGTTTCTTTTGTTCCCTTGCTGCCATTGACATTACTGTAGTCCACAACAAGGAGGATCACACCTGTAAGAAGGATTCCGATCCCGGAAAACATGTGTGAGGATGCGCTTCGCACAACAAGTCGTTTGCACTGATATCCGATCAGGACTGTAGGAATAGTGGATACCATGATCAGGGCAGTAAGCTTCCGGTAAGTTCCGCTTATGATCTTTGCGTAGGTAAGCTCTTTCCCAGTCCTACGGTTATAGAGAAAAATATTGGCATTTCCGATCAGATCCAGTATCATTCCGATCAGCTCGATCCCAATCTTCTTGATGTCCTTCAGAAAAACAAGGATCAGAGCTATCATAGTTCCCAGATGGAGCATCACTTCAAAAAGCACACCGGAGCCTCTGGTACCGCCCAAAAGATCCTGCACTCCACAGAGATGTCCGAAGCTGCTCACCGGCAGAAATTCGGTGATTCCCTGAATGATTCCCAATATAATCGCATGTATCACTGACATAATGATATTTCCTTTTCTTAAATTTTTTCCAACACATTATAGCATAACTGAGTAAAACTTACAATCTTCACTTGGTAAAAGTTTCAAACAAATGTTCTTTTTTGATCTGCAAGAAAAAAATCCTCCGGCTGCATCAGAAAACACAGTCGGAGGATCTGTTTATAAACAGACTTTCTGCTTATTTATTTTTCAGATATTCGTCGATACCTTTTGCACCAGCTTTACCTGCACCCATGGCAAGGATTACTGTAGCTGCACCTGTAACGGCATCACCACCGGCATATACGCCGTCCTTGGATGTCTTACCGGTTTCTTCCTCGGCAACGATACATCTTCTCTTGTTGATGTCAAGGCCCTTGGTTGTGGAAGAGATCAGCGGGTTCGGTGAAGTACCAAGAGACATGATGACAGTATCTACATCCATATCATACTCGGAACCAGGAATCTCTACCGGACGTCTTCTTCCGGATGCATCCGGCTCACCAAGCTCCATCTTGACAACCTTCATACCGTTTACGTGACCGTTCTCATCAACGAGGATCTCCTTCGGATTTGTAAGAAGATCAAAGATGATGCCCTCTTCCTTAGCGTGATGAACTTCCTCTGCTCGTGCAGGAAGCTCTGCCTCACTTCTTCTGTATACGATATGTACCTCAGCACCAAGTCTCAGCGCTGTTCTTGCAGCATCCATGGCAACGTTACCACCGCCGACAACTGCAACCTTTTTGCCTGCTGCGATCGGTGTATCATAGGAATCATCGAATGCTTTCATGAGGTTGCTTCTTGTCAGGTACTCGTTTGCAGAGAATACACCGCTTGCATTCTCACCCGGGATACCCATGAACATCGGAAGTCCTGCACCGGAACCGATGAATACAGCCTCAAAGCCCTCATCCTCGATCAGCTGATCGATGGTAGTGGATTTACCGATGACAACGTTTGTCTCGAATTTAACGCCAAGCTCTTTGACCTTCTCGATTTCTTTCTTAACAACCTTCTGCTTCGGAAGACGGAACTCCGGAATACCGTAAACAAGAACACCGCCAAGCTCATGAAGAGCCTCGAACACAGTTACATCGTATCCTGCCTTTGCAAGGTCACCTGCACAGGTAAGTCCGGATGGACCGGAACCGATCACTGCAACCTTATGTCCGTTCTTAACCTCTGCTCCTGCAGGTTTGATATCATGCTCCAGAGCATAGTCTGCAACGAATCTCTCCAGCTTACCGATAGAAACAGCCTCACCCTTCTTACCGCGGATACACTGTCCCTCACACTGGGATTCCTGCGGACATACACGACCACAGATAGCCGGAAGTGCGGAAGATAAACCGATCACCTTGTAAGCCTCTTCCATGTTGCCTTCTTTGATGTGCTCGATAAATCCCGGAATATTGATGGATACCGGACATCCCTCTACACATTTCGGTTTCTTACAGCCAAGGCATCTCTGTGCCTCTTCCATTGCTTCTTCCTGATTATATCCAAGACATACTTCCTCGAAGTTTGTCGCACGTACCTTCGGATCCTGCTCTCTTACAGGAACTTTTTTTAACATTTTTGCATCTGCCATTAGTTGTCACCTCCGCAATGTCCGCATCCACCGTGGTGGGTATCGCCTTCCTGAAGCTTCAGTAATGCACGGCCCTCCTGGGTCTTATACATCTGGCTTCTCTTCATAGCCTGATCGAAATCAACGAGATGTCCGTCGAACTCCGGTCCGTCTACGCAGGCAAATTTGATCTCATCACCGACCTGGAGACGACAAGCGCCGCACATACCGGTTCCGTCAACCATGATCGGGTTCATGCTGACAATTGTGTGGATACCAAGCTTCTTGGTAAGAAGACAGACAAATTTCATCATGATCATCGGTCCGATCGCTACACAGACGTCATAATGCTTGCCCTCGTTTGTTACAAGATCCTCAAGAGTCTTTGTTACCATACCGGAACGGCCATAGGAACCGTCATCTGTTGTAACATAAAGATTGGAAACAGCGCCAAGCTCTTTCTCAAGGATAACCATATCCTTAGTCTTGGAACCAAGGATAACATCCGCTGTGATGCCATGCTCATGGAGCCATTTAACCTGCGGATAAACAGGTGCGGTACCGACACCACCGGCTACGAATACCATTTTTTTCTTCTTAAGTTCTTCGATATCCTCATGGACGAACTCAGACGGACATCCCAGAGGTCCTACGAAATCACGGAATGAATCTCCCGCCTTCAGTGCGGACATCTTAATGGTAGATGCTCCGATCTCCTGGAATACGATGGTAACTGTACCGGCCTCGCGATCGTAATCGCAGATGGTAAGCGGGATCCTTTCTCCCTTTTCGTCAAGTTTCACAATGATAAATTGTCCTGGCAGACAGTGGCTTGCCACACGTGGTGCATGCACAACCATAAGATGGATCTTAGCTGCCAGCGTTTCAGCTTTTAAAACCTTATACATGGTCTTCCTCCTCGCGCAAATTATAAACCTTTATTAATAATACGCTAAAAATCAGCATATGACAAGAGTAGATTTACAATTTCTGTCAAATTTCTTTACCACAGCACAGCGCAACCATATTAGTCTTATACAACTAACATCATCAAAAGCCACATACAAAACTGGTTATTTCTGTGTTTTTTTCCTTTCGATAAGGGTATACAATCGGTCCAGTGCCTCCCGAATCCCTCCTACTTCATCGATGAGTCCTTCCTTTACCGCTTCCTCACCCTCCAGCATAGTCCCCACATCTTTTACAAGCTGGGAGGTATCCAGCATCAGCTCCTCCATCCGTTCTGCCGTGATATGTGAATGTCCGGATACAAAGGCAATGATCCGGTCCTGGATCTTTTCCATATTGCGGTAGGACTGCGCTACACCAATGAACATTCCGTTCTGGCGTACCGGATGGACCACCATGGTAGCACTTGGCACGATAAAGGAATAATCTGCTGATACCGCCATGGGTACACCTATGGAATGTCCCCCGCCCAGCACCAGGGAAACCGTAGGGATACTCAGAGACGCGATCATCTCCGCAATGGCAAGCCCTGCCTCCACATCTCCTCCTACCGTATTTAAAAGGATCAGAAGCCCCTCGATCTCCTCATCGTCCTCAATGAGAGCCAGCTTTGGCAGTACATGCTCATACTTGGTTGTTTTGCTGTGAGACGGCGCGGATTCATGACCTTCGATTTCCCCGATCACCGTCAGAAGCTCCACTTTATGCTTCCGGGAATTTCCATCGAGCACTGCCTGTCCGGTTTCCCGGATCTGTTCGTTCTGGCTCGCTTCCCGGTCCAGTTCCTTCTGTTTTCCCTCTTCGCTCTTTTTTTCCATAAAAAATACCTCCGGAATCTGAAATTCTGGAGGTATTATATGCAAAATATTACTTTCTATTCAGAGATCATTCGTCCCAGTTTGTCCATACGTCAGTAACGTCGTCGTCATCATCAAGAAGATCCAGTGTTCTGTGAAGATCTTTGATAGCCTGATCATCCGTCAGCTCCACATAGGTCTGCGGGATCATGGCGATCTGTGCTTCTACAAGCGGAATCCCGGCTTTCTCAAGAGCCTCACGTACAGCACTGAAATCGTCCGGTGCTGTGATGATCTCAAAGCTGTCCTCTTCCTCGTTGAAGTCCTCAGCACCTGCATCCAGAGCTGTCATCATCAGCTCGTCCGCATCCATCTCGCCGCACTCATCCTCAAGCTCTTCCTTATCGATGATGATCTGGCCCTTCTGGTCGAACATAAAGGATACGCATCCCTGTGTTCCGATGCTTCCGTTACCCTTGGTAAACGCGTTACGTACATTACCTGCAGTACGGTTCTTGTTATCTGTAAGAGTCTCTACGATAATAGCAACACCGTTCGGACCATATCCCTCATATACAGCCTTCTCGTAGCTGTCTGCAGAATCCGCACCTGCTGCCTTCTTGATTCCACGATCGATCGTATCGTTCGGCATGTTGTTCGCTTTTGCTTTTGCGATGACATCACGAAGCTTGCTGTTGTTTGCAGGATCCGGGCCGCCGGCCTTTACTGCCATAACGATCTCACGGCCGATGACTGTGAAGATCTTACCCTTCTTGGCATCATTTTTCTCTTTCTTATGTTTGATGTTGGCAAATTTTGAATGTCCTGACATGGTATCTTCCTCTCCTTGTTACCGTATATTTTCTTTCGTGCCCTGCTCATTTTGGGTACCGTTTTACATAATTGCAACTCGGTTTAATATAGCACTTATGAAAGATTTCGTCAAGAATCAGAAAACAAACCGGTCAAAATTCCTCATGTTTCCCTAAAAAGTCAATTCCAGACTGATCTCAAGCGCATGATTCACCTTATCAAGCATAGCACTGTCCAGATGACACACCTTATCCTTCAGACGCCGCTTGTCGATGGTGCGGAGCTGTTCCAGAAGAATCACGGAATCCTTTTCGATTCCGTAGGCGGATGCATCGATCTCAATATGTGTCGGCAGCTTTGCCTTATTCATTTTTGATGTAATTGCCGCACAGATCACTGTGGGACTGTGACGGTTACCCACATCGTTCTGAATGATCAGCACCGGACGGATGCCGCCCTGTTCACTGCCCACTACAGGTCTTAAGTCCGCGTAAAAAATATCCCCTCTTTTTATAACCACACAATTCACACTCCGATTCTGGTCCGGCTTATTTGCAAGCCGTATTCCTTTTTACAGATAAGTATTTCCACAATTTCTTTGTGTATACCATGCGTGGTACTTTTTTACCGGCCTTATGTCTGACCCGTCGTTTTCCGGATCCGGGTATTTACGGATCTACTGGAAAAAGCTCTCCTCTTCTCCGCATTCCTTACCGTCTTTGATATAAACCCGCGGAACACGTTTACTGATCCCGCAGACAAATTCATAGGAAAATCTTCCGGAAAGATCTCCCAGTGTCTCCACACTGATAAATTCCTCTCCATCTCTTCCCATCAGGGTGACCTCGTCCCCGGCCTTCACCTCCGGGATATCTGTGACATCAACCATAAACTGATCCATGCAGACACGTCCGAGGATCGGAGCTTTTTTGCCCCGGATCAGGACCCAGCCCTTATTGGAAAGCTGTCTCGGATAGCCATCTGCATAACCTACGGGGATCGTTGCCATTCTGGTAAAGCGTTCTGTAACAAACGTTCCTCCATAGCTTACCGCTGTTCCACGTTCCACATTTTTCACATAGGATACATGACTTTTCAGCTCCATTGCAGGTGTCAGCTTTACAATATCACGTTCTACCTCCTCTGACGGATAAATACCGTAAATGGTGATGCCGGCACGAACGACATTGAGATTTGCTTCCGGAACACGGATGATACCTGCACTGTTGGAGCAGTGACGTACCGGAATATGAACGCCTCTTTTTTCCAGAAGTTCTGCAAAACGGAGATAACGGTCCAGCTGCACCAGTGCAGGAGAACGGTCGGTCTCATCCGCCCTGGCAAAATGGGTAAACATTCCCTCGATCACCAGATTCGGGATTTTTGAGATTTTTTCGATCTTTACCGCATTTTCCGGAATATCCGCATATCCGATCCTTGTCATTCCCGTATCCAGAGCCAGATGAATATGTACATTTTTTCCAATGCGTGCACCTGCTTTTGCATATTCTGCTGCTGTATTAAGATCCGATATGGTGATCCGGATATCATTGGCTGCAAGTTCTTCATAATATTCCTCAAATACAAGGCCAAGGATCAGGACAGGCTTGGTGATCCCTGCATGCCGAAGCTCCAGTGCCTCCTCTGCAGTAGCTGTTGCAAATCCCCAGATATAGTCATAGTCCTGGATCAGACGGGCAATAGCTCTGGCACCATGGCCATAACCGTCTGCCTTGATCACAGCGATGATCTTTGTCCCTTCTTTGACATTTTTATGCATTTCCTCAAAATTGTGGGCAATGGCATCCAGTGATACCAGTGCTTTTACTCTCTCGTATTTCTTCATAACTTCGACTCCTCTTCACCTATAGCTAATGCCTTGGGCAGATATTCTATGATATCTCCTGCCAGCATACTGCGCTTTCCTTTTTCAGCGGCTGCAAGATCACCGCAAAGTCCGTGAAGATAAACACCTAACGCGGCCTTTAAAACCATGGGAGGCTGTTCCTCCGTTTTCAGATACATACATAACACTGCTGCCAGGATCCCGGAAAGCACATCTCCGCTTCCTGCAGTTGCCATTCCGGAATTACCGGAAAGATTCAGATACATCTGGCCTTTTTCATCTGCGATCACCGTACATGCATCCTTCAATACGCACACAGAGCCTGTTTCCGCAGCACATTTCAGTGCAGTATCTGCGATCTCATGCTGGATCTCCTGGATCGTTCTGCCACTGAGCCGGCTCATTTCTCCGATATGCGGTGTCAGGACTACATGCTCTCCCAGATACTGATACCACTGTGGATGTGCAGCCAGAAGGTTCAGGCCGTCCGCATCCAGGATCAGCGGCTTTTTCTCCCGGGCAGCCGCCGTGAGAAACCACTGTTCTCTCTCACGGCTGGCCACTGATGTTCCAAGTCCCGGTCCGATCACGATCACATCACACCAGGATAGAAGCTGTTCATTGGATTCCTGATCAAAGCGGCTGCAGACCATAGCCTCCGGAAGGAGTATCTGCAGTGGGATCCTGTTGGCTTCCACAGTCTGGATCTTTACCATTCCCGCACCGGCACGAAGTGCTGCACTGGCGCTTAAATAAGCGGCTCCGCACATTCCCTCACTTCCGGTCACAAAGAGCACTTTTCCGAAGGTACCCTTGTTTCCGCCGGGATCACGTTCCGGAAACAGCTTCAGATCTTTATTTTCCAGACAGGCGGCAGATGCAGTCACAGCTTCTTGCTCATAGATCCCGATATCGGCGGTAACGATCCTTCCTGCATACAGTCTTCCCGGATAAAAGCAAAGACCTCTTTTCCGGTAGGCAAATGTGACAGTCAGATCGGCGCTGAAGGCAATTCCCATTTCCAGGCCAGTATCTCCGTTCACTCCTGACGGGATGTCAACTGCGATCTTTTTGGCCCTCGCACTGTTCATCTCATGGATGATATCAGCATAATGCCCCTCGATCGGACGCGTCAGGCCTACCCCAAACACGGCATCTACTATAGTAGTATATTCACTCCACTGCGGGTTATTCACCTCCGGGACACGATAACCGGAAGCGATCTTATACTGAAGAGCAGTCTCTCTGGTCATTTTATCTTTGTTTCCGACCATATAAAACTCTACCCGGATCCCCTTCAGATGGAACAATCTGGCAACAGCGATACCGTCACCGCCATTATTTCCGCTTCCGCAGACTACCAGGATCCTTTCGTCCTTCTGGAGATACTTTTCTGTTTCCTCTACCACCTTCAGTGCTGCCCGCTCCATCAGAACCTCGGAGGGAACTCCGATCTCACGGATCGTTGTGGAGTCCAGATCCTTCATTTCTTTGCAGGTAACAAGCTTCTTCATTCTGTCTTCTGCCTCCCCTCTGTCATAGAGAAAGCTGCCGTTTCCGGCAGCTTAACAATTCTTACTTATCCACATGTTCCTGCCTGTATTTACTGAGATTATAAGACAGTGTCATCAGACTCTCGGAAAGATGAACGTTCTCTACGATCACATCATCCGGTGTCTCAAGATCGAGATGTGCAAAATTCCAGATTGCCTTGATCCCGTTCTCCACCAGGATATCCGCCATTTCCTTGGCTTTATTCTTGGGAAGTGTCAGAATCGCGATCTCCACGTTATTCTCTCTCAGGAAAAACGGAAGCTCACTGAGCATTTGGATCTCAAGTCCACGGACTGCGATGCCCTCAAGCACAGGATTTACGTCAAAGATACCAACCAGCCTGAACCCGCGCTTCTCAAAATCCACATAATTGGCAAGTGCCTGTCCCAGATTACCGGCACCCAGGATGATCATCGGATGAACGGTATCCAGTCCCAGGATCTTACCGATCTCTGTATAAAGATAGTGTACATTATAGCCATACCCCTGCTGCCCAAAACCGCCAAAATTATTAAGATCCTGACGGATCTGAGAAGCTGTGGTATGCATCTTCTTACTTAATTCATTGGAAGAAATACGTTCTACATTATCTTCCATCAGCTCTCCTAAGTAGCGGTAATAGCGTGGCAGACGCTTAATCACCGCTTTCGAGATTTGTTTTGTCTCCACGATAGTTTTCCTCCTTACCTTACACTAGGTTAATTATAACGAATTGACATTTTCCTGTCAATTAAAGTTGTCTATTCTGTACAAATTTCTTTATATTTTTTCTAATAATTGATTTTTTCTTTGAAATCCCGGCAGTTTCCGTTATAATAGGTGGAGGATTTTTCCCTGTTCAGACATAAACAGGGGTGATTCTTTATACAGGAGGACAGTTTTTATGATTTTATCATGTCAGAATATATGCAAGGCCTTTGGCGAAAAAGTAATTTTAAATGATGCATCCTTTCACATTGAAGACCGTGAAAAGGCTGCTCTGATCGGCTGCAACGGTGCAGGAAAGACCACACTGCTGCGTATCATCATGCAGGAGCTTTCTGCTGATTCCGGTACCGTGGTGCTTGCCCGGGATAAAAATATCGGCTATCTTGCCCAGTACCAGGATATCCACGGACATCATACCATCTACGAAGAGCTTCTTACCACCAAGCAGCACATCATCGATATGGAACGCCGTATCCGCAATATGGAACAGGAAATGAACACGGTGACCGGTGATGAGCTGAACCGTCTGATGGAAACCTATACCCGCCTGACCCATCAGTTTGAGCTGGAGAACGGATACGCTTACAAAAGTGAGCTGACCGGTGTCTTAAAGGGTCTCGGCTTCACGGAGGAAGATTATGACAAGCAGATCGAAACTCTTTCCGGCGGTCAGAAAACCCGCGTGGCGCTGGGCAAGATGCTTCTTTCCAAGCCGGATATCCTGCTTCTGGATGAGCCAACCAATCACCTGGATATGGAAAGCATCTCCTGGCTGGAAACTTATCTTCTGAATTATCCGGGAGCTGTTTTTATCGTCTCCCATGACCGTTATTTTCTGGATAAGGTGGTCACCAAGGTCATTGAGATCGAAGCCGGACAGACCCGCGTATACAGCGGCAACTACTCTGCCTATGCTCTCAAGAAGGCTCAGCTTCGTGACGCACGGTACAAGGCATATTTAAATCAGCAACGGAATATCAAGCATCAGGAAGCCGTTATCGCCAAGCTGAAATCCTTTAACCGTGAAAAATCCATCAAGCGTGCGGAAAGCCGTGAAAAAATGCTGGACCGTGTACAGAGGATCGAAAAGCCTCTTGAGCTCCAGGACCGGATGCGTATCTCGCTGGAACCACGGGTGTTAAGCGGAAACGATGTGCTCCACGTGGAAGCGCTTTCCAAGGCCTTTCCGGGACAGACCCTGTTCTCCGATATCTCCTTTGATATCAAACGCGGCGAGCGTGTGGCACTGATCGGAAACAACGGAACCGGAAAAACCACCATGCTGAAGATCATCAACGGTCTTATTGAGGCAGATGCCGGCAAATTTTCCCTTGGTTCCAAGGTGCAGATCGGTTATTACGATCAGGAACATCATGTTCTGCATATGGACAAAACAATTTTCCAGGAGATCTCCGATACTTATCCAACTCTCACAGAGACTGAGATCCGAAATATGCTTGCCGCATTTCTCTTTACCGGAGATGATGTTTTCAAGGAGATCTCCGCACTTTCCGGTGGAGAAAGAGGCCGTGTTTCCCTTGCAAAGCTGATGCTTTCCGAAGCCAACTTCCTGATCCTTGACGAGCCTACCAACCATCTGGATATTGCCTCCAAGGAGATCCTGGAGGAAGCACTGGTCAGCTACACCGGTACAGTCCTTTATGTATCCCATGACCGTTACTTTATCAATCAGACTGCGACCAGGATCATGGAGCTGACAAACCAGGCAGTGGTAAATTACATCGGTGATTATGATTACTATCTGGAAAAGAAGGAAGAGCTGACCAGTACCTATGCACCGGGAAGCACTTCTCCGGAGGCACCTGCCGAAGAAAAATCGGTTTCCGAGAACAAGCTTTCCTGGCAGCAGATGAAGGAAGAACAGGCAAAGAAACGAAAACGGGAAGCCGAGCTGAAAAAAGTCGAAGCCCGTATCGAAGAGCTGGAAACAAGAGACAGCGAGATCGACGAAACCATGGTCCTTCCGGATGTCTGCACCAATGTAGCGGAATGTACAAAGCTGAGCCGCGAAAAAGCAGCCATCGCTGAAGAACTGGAAGAGCTTTATGAAAAATGGGAAGAGCTGGCCTGACGGTCAGCTCTTTTTTATCCCCTTATTTTTTTATGGAAGCAGCATGCCGAGATGCTGTTCAAAGCATACACCATCGTTACGGTCTGTTCCTTCCTCCACCGCATCTCGGATCGATGCCGAGATAAAGTCCACGGCCAGCTCTGCACAGGTTTTCATGGAATATCTTTTTACCAGCCCTGCACTGAGCACGGATGCAAAAAGATCTCCTGTCCCGGAATAGCTTCCTCCGGATTTCTCTGCAAATACCCAGGAGCTGTTTCCGTTTTCCAGGACAAGATTCCCCATTTTCAGAGGCTGCCCTTCCTCCCTGTGATCCACTCCGGTGATCACAACAGCAGGAAGTGAAAATTTCCGGGCAAGTCCGCACCCGATCTCCCGGATCTCTTCCATCCGCCTGGCCTCTGATGCCTTTTGCAGTTCCTTCCAGATCTCCTCCATTTTTTCTTTTCCGTAGAGAAGAAGGAGGGCTTCCGTAAGGTTCGGTGTGATCACATAGGAACGACGTGTTAGTTCGCAGAACCGGCTGCGGAGCTCTTCTGTATAGATCGGATAAACCGCGCCGTCATCCCCCATCACCGGATCTGTAAGGATCAGAGTATCCTTTCCTGCAAACGCGTCCATAAATTTCAGGATCCTGTCTGCCTGCTTATCATCAGAAAGAAATCCTGTATAGATCCCATCCGGGAAAAATCCTCTTTTTTTCCACTGCTCCATATATGGTTCCATATGCTCTGTGAAATCCTCACAGAAATAACTTTCATAACCGGTCTGGTTGCTTAAAACAGCGGTGGGAAGTGGACACGCCTGGACCCCCATCACCGAGATCACCGGGATCGCTGCTGTCAGTGAACATTTCCCCAGCCCGGAAAGATCATTGATCACTGCTATTTTTTTCATGGTAATTCTCCAGTCTTGAGTTTTTTTCTGTAATATTATAGAATGAACTGTCAGGTTTACGCAATCATTTTTGGAAGGAAATCATCATACTTATGTTAAATATATCTGCAGAACACAAAAAAGAACACCTTTATCTGGAGGTTTATCACTATTACCGGAAGCTGATCCTGGAAGGCCGTCTCCTTCCCGGAAGCAAAATGCCCTCCCTTCGCAAATGCGCCCAGGAGCTGAAGCTGAGCCGTACCACCATCGAAAATGCCTATCTTCTGCTGGCAGCAGACGGCTATATCATCGCCAGGGCACAAAGCGGCTATTATGTCACCGGCATTGCTTCCAAGCAGCATCTGCTTACCCCCGAAAAACAGGATAAGGACATCACGCCCTGCCTTTATGATTTTGCCTCTTCCGGTGTTGACCGGGAAAGCTTCCGTTTTGATCTGTGGCAGCGTTACATCAAAAGCGCCCTCCGCCAGGGCGACCGTATGCTTTCTTATGGCGAACCCCAGGGCGAAAGCGATTTCCGGGAGGTTCTCGCAGACTATATCCGGGAACGCAGAAATGTGATCTGCTCCCCGGATGACATTGTAGTAGGGGCCGGTCTCCAGCCTCTTCTCCAGATCCTCTGCCCTCTGATCCATGAACGGAAAACCGTTTCGTTCCCCACACCGTCCTTCACCACATGCAGCACCATCTTTCAGGATTACGGCTTTGATGTCCATTACCGGGACAAAAGCTGCGATGTGATCTATGTTTCTCCTGCGCACATGACGAAATGGGGCGAGATCATGCCGGTAAAACGACGCCTGGAGCTGATCCGTCATGCGGAGATCAATGACCATCTGATCATTGAGGATGATTTCGAAAACGAATTTGTTTATTTCCAGAAGCCGACACCTTCACTTTTCGGTCTTGCAGGTGGTGAAAACGTTGTCTATATCGGTTCCTTTTCCAGGCTGCTGCTGCCCTCCATCCGTGTCAGCTTCATGGTACTGCCACGCTCTCTCCGGGAAAAATATACAAAAAAAGCAGCCTTTTATAATCAGACTGCTTCCAAGGCAGAACAGATCGCGCTCTGCCAGTTTATCCGCGACGGGCATCTGGCTTCCCAGACAAGAAAGCTCCGACGCCTTTATTCCCAGAAGCTGAAGGCTCTTTCCCAGGCTGTCCGGGAAACCTTCGGCCAGGACTGCCAGATCCAAACAGGAGCCGCAGGAACCAGCCTTGCCCTTACTCTTCCCTGTTCTCTCACAGGCAGTGAACTGACAGACAGAGCCCGGAACCGTGGTCTGGGACTGGAGGTTCTCAGAGAAAACGGAGCCGAGGTCACCCTGGTCCTCTCCTGCTCCTCCATTCCATCCAAGGATTTTCTGCCTGCCTGTCAGCTTCTGAAGGAGGTTACCGGCTCCTAATCTCTCCGGTTATCGATCATGTAGAGCAGGGCATTTACAATGCACGCAGCAATATTGCTTCCACCCTTGCGTCCTTTTGCTACAATATAAGGCACATCTGCGTGCATGATCAGCTCCTTGGACTGCACAACATTCACAAAGCCTACCGGCACACCGATGATCAGCTCAGGAGAAAGCTTTCCGTTCTCAATAAGCTCATAAAGACGTACCAGTGCGGTAGGTGCGTTTCCAATGGCAAAGATCAGCTTTTTATCCATCTCTGCTGCCTTGTCCATGCTGGCTGTGGCTCTGGTAGTCCCGTTCTTTTTTGCAAGGGCTGCCACATCTTCATCGGACATGAAACAGTAAGCCTCACCGCCGTAGCGGGCAAGTGCACGCTTGTTGATCCCGGCCTTTGCCATCTGGGTATCTGTGACGATACAGGCACCGTTGCGGATGGCGTCCATGGCCATCTCCACTGCCCCCTCCGAGAAGCAGAGATTTTTTGCATAATCAAAATCTGCGCTTGTGTGGATGCAGCGTTTTACGATCAGCTCTGTTCCCGGAATCAGGGGAGTATCCCCCAGCTCTTCTGTGATGATCTCAAAGCTTCTTTTTTCGATCTCCATGGGTTTTACATTTTCAAGCTCAACTTTCATTTCTATTCTTCCTCCGTAATCCCGTTTTCCAGTATCTCATAGATTTTTTTCATATCCAGATGCTTCCGCAGCTCTGCAGCCAGGATATCATACTGCTGTTCCTTAAATGCCGCAAAATCCACGCCTGTCATATTTTCCACATCAATACCTTTTTTCTCGCCGATCACGCGGATGATCGCCTCTGCAGATGCTTCCTTATCGAAAACGCCGTGGATATAGGTTCCGCACACATTTCCCGCAAAAGCACCCTCTTCTTTTTTCTTACCGCTGACGCTGTCTGTGATCTTCGTGGCTGTTCCTGCATTGTCCTTCAGGATGCTTTCGCCCATATGGATCTCATAGCCCTCGATCTCCGCACCGGAAAGAGGAGCAAACACACCGGACAGCTGACCGAAATGCCCCTGCACCCTGGTCCTGGTTTTCTTTTCGGCAAATACCGTTTCCATAGGAAGAAGTCCCATTCCTTTCATGGAACCGCCATTTTCAACGCCATGAGGATCGCTTAAGGTCTCGCCCAGCATCTGATAGCCGCCGCAGACACCAAAGATCAGCTTGCCTCTGGAGGCTTCCTTGAGAACCGCTGCCTCCATTCCGCTTTCCCGCATCCAGATCAGATCACCCATAGTGTTCTTGGTTCCAGGAAGGATGATCATGTCCGGAGAGTGAAGATCTCTCGGGTGTTTTACATAGCGGAGAGAAACTCCGGGAATGCTCTCAAAAGGATTAAAATCCGTAAAGTTAGAGATCCTTGGTGTACGGACCACTGCGATATCAATGACACCGGCTTCCTGCTTCCGGTCAAAACGCTCCGTCAGGCTGTCCTCATCCTCCACCTGGATATCCAGATAAGGCGCCACACCCACCACCGGGATCCCGCTTCTTTCCTCAAGCATGACAACACCAGGGTCCAAAATAGTCTTATCTCCGCGGAATTTGTTGATGATCAGCCCCTTTACCATAGCCTTCTCATCGTCCTCCAGAAGCTCCACCGTACCGATCAGCTGGGCAAAAACACCTCCACGGTCAATATCTCCCACAAGAAGGACCGGTGCCTTGGCCATCTTTGCCATACCCATATTTACAATATCCTCATCCTTGAGATTGATCTCGGCAGGACTTCCCGCACCTTCGATGACAATGATATCGTTTTCCGCTGCAAGAGCGTTGTACGCCTTCATCACATCCGGGACCAGAGTCTTCTTATATTTGAAATAATCCCTGGCACTCATGGTTCCAAGAACCTCTCCGTTTACGATCACCTGGGAGCCTACATCATTGGTAGGTTTCAGAAGGATGGGATTCATCAGGACAGACGGCCGGATCCCGGCTGCCTCTGCCTGCATGACCTGGGCCCGTCCCATCTCAAGACCATCCTCTGTGATAAAGGAATTCAGTGCCATATTTTGTGATTTAAAAGGAGCCACACGATATCCATCCTGCTTAAAGATCCTGCAAAGTCCCGCAGCCAGCAGGCTTTTTCCGGCATTGGACATGGTTCCCTGTACCATTATTGCTTTTGCCATAATATACCTCCCTCAAGTACTTCGATCAGTTTCACATTTTCTTCATGGCGCTTTACCGCGATCCGGTAATACCCCTTTGTAAGACCCGGATAATTGCTGCAGTCACGGATCAGGATCCGCTTGCGCAGACAGAAGTCAAAGAGCTCCTCCGGTCCTTTAAAGAAAATATAATTTGCTTCCGACGGAAATACTTTATACCCAATGCGGACCAGCTCATCCTTCAGCCACTGTGCCTCCCGAAAAACAAGCTGTCTTCCCTCCTCTACATATTCCGTCTCTGTAAGTGCCTGGATCCCGGCTGCCTGGGCCATGGTGGAAACATTCCATGGCTGAACGCAGAGCTCCATCCTTTCCATCAGCTTTCTGTCAGAACAGAGGCCATAGCCCAGCCGCACACCGGCCATGGCATATCTTTTTGTAAATGCTTTCAGGATAAAAAGATTATTGAACCCGGAAAGAGAATGCTTCAGAGAATACTCTTCCGGTTCCTTTACAAAATCAAGGAAACATTCATCTACCACCAGCAGGATATCCAGCTTTCTGCATTTTTCCAGGATCCTTTTCAGAAGTCTGTGGGGGATCAGCATGCCGGTAGGATTGTTGGGGTTACATAAGAAAGCCATATCCAGTCCCTTATGGAGGATATCCAGATATGCTTCACTGAGCACAAAACCGTCATTTTCCGTCAGCATGTAATATTCCAGCTCACAGCCAGTGCTGGCCAGAGCCTGTCCGTATTCCGCAAAAGTAGGCGCCGGGATCAGAGCCCGCTTTGGCTTTACTGCATGACAGAGCGTAAAGATCACTTCTGCTGCTCCGTTACCGCATATTACCTCTTCCGCTTTTACCCCTTCCGATTCTGCGATCCTTTCCCTGAGAACGCCGCATCCCACCTGGGGATACTGTGCAATATGATCCAGACTGTGGATAATGGCCTGCTTCACACTTTCCGGTGTTCCCAAAGGATTCAGATTTGCCGAAAAATCCAGGCAGTCTTTATGTTTATATACGTCTCCTCCATGTATGTGTTTTGTCATTGGTCATTCTCCTGTCTGTATTTATTGTTACCTTAATAACCCGAACCGGATCCCCGCGCTGAGCAGTCCAAATACAACCACACCCAGTATGGATGCCGCGTACATCAGCCGGTTAGCTCTTTTGATATCCTCCGGCTCCACCGGGCGGATCGGATCCCCGATCGTGGGTTTTTCATATAATTTCCCGAAATAATATGCATTTCCCGCAAGCTGTACATCCAACGCTCCGGCCATGGCAGCCTCTGTCTGAGCAGAGTTGGGGCTTGCATGATTTCTCCGGTCACGTTTGTAGATCTTTGCCGCATTTTTTGTATCCATTCCTGTAAAAACAGTTCCTGCCACCATCAGCCATCCGGAAATCCTGGCAGGGATATAATTGGCCACATCATCCAGCTTTGCCGCAATACGGCCGAAATAAAGATATTTGTCATTTTTATATCCAAGCATGGAATCCATGGTATTGATTCCCTTGTACAAAAACATCAGCGGCACCCCACCGATAGCCATATATAGCATGGGGGCGATCACGCCGTCGGATGCATTTTCCGCAACGGTTTCCACGGCAGCCTTTGTCACGCCGGTTTCCGTAAGCTCTCTGGTATCACGGCCTACGATCATGGACACCGCATAGCGCGCCTCGTCCAGAGTCCCGTTTTTCAACCGGTCATAAACCTTCATACTCTCATCCTTCAGGGAACGGGTGGCAAGAAGCTGATAGCACCAGAAAACCTCCAGCACAAATCCGGCCACCGGCAGATACCGGTAAAGATAATAAAGCACCAGAAGCGGCACCCCGCCGCTGAACAGACAGACAAGCACTACGATCAGAAAGCCTCCTGTCAGCTCACCGCCGTGATTTTTCGGAAAAATCTTCCGGATCACCTTTTCCAGCACTGCAATCAGATTGCCGATGACACAGATCGGATGATAAAGCCATCTGGGATCTCCGATCAGAAGATCCAGCACAAATCCTATGACCAGTGCAGGAAGACTATATTTCAGCATCTTTTTTCTGCCTCCGTTCTTTCTTATATTCCAGTGCGTTCTTCAGAAAGCGTGCCGGAACCCTGGGATTTCCGTAATAATAAAGATGCGGAAATCCTGCCATCAGCCTGCCCCGGTCATGGATACAATCCCATCCTCTTTTGGATGCCGGCTTTGCCGCATGAAAATCCTCTCCGCAATCTGTGGAATCAAAGTAATGGAATTCATGAGCCGGGATCTCACCAAGTCCGGTATCCTGTTTTTCCGTAAGGATGATATAGCCGAACCGGTTCAGCTTCGGTGTGCGGTAAGCCCTTCCAGGGATCACCCCGCAGACTTTGCGCTGCTTTCCTTCCATATCCTCCATCTCCTGATGAAGATACATGAATCCGCCGCACTCTGCCAGACAGGGCATTCCGTCACGGATGGCTTCTCGGATCCGGGTGCACATTTCCTGATTTTCTTCCAGCGCCTCCCCGTTTAATTCCGGATAACCGCCGCTTAAAAGAAGCCCGTCCAGATCCTCCGGAAGCTCTCTGTCATGAATGGGGGAAAAACGTACCAGCTCCGCTCCCATCTGCTCCAGAAGATTGAAATTATCCGCATAGAAAAAGCAGAAGGCTTCATCATCCGCCACACCGATCCGCACCTTTTCCTCTGTACGGTATCCGAAGGCAGTATCCTTCTGTATCAGCATTTCCGTCTCCGGTGCCGCAAGCTCCGGTGCTTCCCCTGCAAGCTCCAGGATCCCATCGATATCCAAGGTTTTCTCCAGTACCTCGGAAAGCTTCTGCAGACGGCTTTTCAGCTCCGGGATCTCCTCCGGAAGCACCAGCCCCAGATGACGGCTTTCGATCACACAGTCCTCCACCTTCGGAACATATCCCAGCACCTTTACGGAAAGCTCCTCTTCCAGAAGCTTCTTCATCCTGGGATACAGCATGGGAGACATCTGGTTAAAGATCACGCCGCAGATATGACTGTCCTTTTTGTATTCCAGAAAGCCCTTTACATAGGCAGCCAGGGAAACACTCATGCCACGGCTGTTTACGATCAGGATCGCCGGTGTATCTGTGGTGGAGGCCAGATCATAGGCGCTGGCTCTGGAGGTGATCCCTCCTACACCGTCATAATACCCCATGACTCCCTCCATCACTGCGATCTCACAGTCCGATGCGTTCTTTGCCAGAAGATACCGGGTTCTGTCTCCATCTGTAAAAAACGTATCCAGGTTTCGGGATCTTGTACCGATCACACGGCTGTGGAACATAGGATCTATGTAATCCGGGCCGCATTTAAAAGAAGCCACCTTAAGGCCACGGTTCACCAGCGCCTGAAGCAGCCCGCAGGTGATCAGGGTTTTTCCGCTTCCGCTGGCACCTGCCGCAAGAAGTATTCTCGGGATCTTCACCTAAATCTCCTCCCCTCTTCCGCTGCAGGAAATGATATAGATCGGATTCTCACCCATCATCATATGATACCTTCCGATAGATTTGGATCTTGCAGCAGACAGCTGTACGATATCCACATCCGTCAGGCTGAAATCTCGTATGGCATTCATGGCTTCCGTCACCGTCTCCAGGGTGATGCAGTTGATCACGATCCGTACTCCCGGATTTTTGTCCAGAAGAAGCCGGATGATCTCATTCATATTTCCGGAAGACCCGCCGATAAAAGCATGTGTCGGAACAGGCAGTTCCACCATCGCTTCCGGTGCAGTACCCGACACAATCTCCAGATTGTCTGTGGCAAATTTCCGCCTGTTCTCCTTCAGAAGAGCAAGGGCATCTTCCTTTTTCTCGATGGCATAGACCTGCCCCTTCCAGGCACGAAGCGCCATCTCAACAGAAACCGAGCCTGTGCCCGCTCCCACATCATAGCAGACAGAATCCTCCTGAAGACGAAGCTTGGACAGAGAAACCGTACGCACCTCTTCCTTTGTCATAGGCGCCTTCCCACGGAGAAATTCCTCATCACAGATCCCGTGAACTGCAGGCAAAGGTACTGCCTTTTCATTGCACGCAGTTACCACGCTTAACGCATCTCCCCGGTATTCTGTAAGCTCTGCCGCCCTGGCATGAAAGATCTTTTCATTTTCGTAGGAAAGATTTTCGCCCACATAAAGGGTCACATCACCCATTCCATACGCAACCAGACGAGAAGCCAGACGAGCTACCCCATCCTCTGTTCCCAGAATGGAAAAAACCTTGGGGTTATGCCGGATCAGGGCAATCAGATTGCAGTCTCTTCCATGAGCGCTGACGATTCTGGCATCATCCCAGGAAAGACCGATCTTCGCCATAAAATAAACAACGGAAGAAATCCCGCAGATCACCTGGACATCACCATCCAGAAGATCGATCAGCTTCCTTGCGCCGCTGTAGAAGCCCACATCGCCGGAAAGGGCAATGGCAACGGTACGGTACTGTGGATGTGTCTTGATATACTCCACGATCTTATCACTGCGGTACTCATGGAGAACCATCTGCCCCGGCCTCTGTACAGCATCTGTCATACGCTTTGCACCGATCAGAAGCTCCGCCTCATCAAAGGCCTTCTTTCCTTCCAGGGTCAGTGTTTTTTCCGCACCCATGCCGATGCCTACAAGAGAAACCCTCTGTGACAGGGTAAGGCCGAACAGCTTTGCCAGAAATACCCTTGCTTCCGGCAGGGACAGCCCCTCCTCCTGCAATGGTCTTCCGATGATCACAGGTGTGACGCCGCAGCGCTGACAGGCCTCCATCTTTTCCGGGAATCCACCTGCCAGACCGGTATCCTTGGTGACCAGATAGCTGCACTGAAACTGTCGAAGCATGGCTTCGTTGATCTCTGTGGAAAATGGCCCCTGCATACCGATGAGATGCTTTCCCTCGATCCCCAGCTCCGCGCAGGAGCTGATCACGGAAGGGATGGACAGCACCCGGGCAAAAAGCCTCTCCTGGTAATCCGGGATCACTGTAAATTTAGACAGCTCCTTGCTTCCTGTGGTAAGAAAAATGTTCCCCTCTGTACCGGAAAGAAGCTCTGCCGCCTTCTCCGTGCTTTCCACATAGATGGCTTCCCTGTTCTTCTCCCCCTCCGGACGAAGGACACGCTGATAGCGGATGCTTCCGTTCTCACAGGCAGTCCGGATATTTTTTGTCACCTCTGCTGCATAGGGATGAGTGGCGTCCAGAACGATCTCCGGCGCTTCCCTTCGGAAAAGCTCCTCCATATCTTCGGTTTTCAGCCTTCCGGCGCTGACATGGAGAAATTCATTTTCCTTCAGAAGGGAGCCGCCATATTCCGTAGCTGCACAGGCATAGACCGGAACATGATTTTCCGCAAGGAACTCACAGAGCGCATAGCCCTCGGTGGTCCCTGCAAAAACAATGGCTTTATACATTCTTATATCCCCTTGGTGTTACCATCTTGCCGTTTACATTCTTAGTCTGTGAATTTCCCACAAATACGGTAGTAAACATATCCACTTCTGTATCACGGAGTTCCTTCAGTGTCATGACCTGTGCAGTCTCGCCGTCACGTGCGATCTGGGCAACCGTGCCGCAGACAGTATCCGGAGACTTGTATTTCATCATCAGATCACAGGCCTTCTGAAGATAATCCTTACGTTTTCTGCTGGACGGATTGTAAAGGCATACCACAAAATCCGCCTGTGCTGCTGCCAGAAGCCTTGCCTCGATCTTCTCCCACGGAGTCAGAAGATCACTTAAGCTGATCAGGCAGAAATCATGGATCAGCGGTGCACCCAGCACTGCGGCGCCGCCTGTGGCTGCTGTCACACCCGGGATAATGGTCAGCTCCACATCCGGATAATTTTCTCCCACCTCATACATCAGACCTGCCATACCGTAAACACCGGCATCACCACTGCAGATCATAGAAACGGTTTTTCCTTTTTTTGCCTCGTCAAAAGCAAGTACACAGCGGTCTACCTCTTTTTTCATCGGTGTGGTCATGAACTCTTTGCCTGCAAAATACTCCTTTACAAGATCCACATACACCGTGTAACCGATGATCACATCACTTTCATTTAATGCACGGATTGCTCTTCCAGTCATCTGGTCATACGCACCCGGGCCAATTCCTACAACATAAATCTTACTCAAAACGTATCCTCCGATTTCCGGCTGCAAGGGCGGTAGTCACACCGTCCCGGCCTGTTTTTTTTCTGATCAGTGTACCCTGTCCGCAACCCAGAACCGCGCTTCTCTCACAGACATTCTCTACACCTGTTATCTTTTTTACAAATTGTGACGGGGTAAATTCACCCTGCACTGCCTTCAGCTCTTCCTCTGTAAAGGTCAGAAACGGAAGCTGCCAGGCTTCTGCCAGAGAAAGAAGTCCCACCTCTTCCTTCTTCAGATCGATACTGGCAATGGCTCTCAGTGCTTCTCTGTAAACATCCGATTCTCTCAGACATTCCTCTGCCGCCTTCCGGATAGAGGCTGCATCCTTTCCCCTGCGGCAGCCCATTCCCAGAACTGCAGAGGGCGGCACCACATGGACTGTATTTTTAAAGGGCAGGCAGCCTCTGTGGATCGTCACCGCAATACCTGTTTCCGGTGCCTCACCGGCTATCTCACCATTCCCCGGATCCGCTGCAGCTGAGGGCCTTCCGTCTTTTCCGCAAAGCACCAGACCCTCCGGCAGCTCTCCATCCCATGGAAATTCACTGTAAAAGCCAACGCTCTCTCCTGCAAGAAGGGCCGCAGAAGCCTCCTTTGCAGCCTTCATATGAAAAATAGCACAGCCATTCTTTTTTGCAAAAACATCCACTGCAAAACGGCTGTGAAGATCTGTGGCTGTTGTCACAACCGGCACCGCCTTAAGATATCCGGCACAGCGAAGAGCCAGCTCATTGGCTCCGCCCAGATGTCCGGAAAGAAGAGCAATGACAAATTTTCCGCATTCATCGATCACCAGCACAGCCGGATCCGTCTTTTTTCCGGCAATGTAAGGTGCGATACTGCGCACTGCGATCCCGCAGGCACCAACAAAGATCACGCCCTCTTTTCCTGTCCGAAACTGTTCCCCTGCCCACTGGGAGGTGGAAACAGAGATCGGATCCGGAAGGTACCGGCTCTTTTTTGCAAGGGTGACACTCTCACCCTCTTTTTCCAGCGCCCTCTGAAGCCTTTCCCCTGTCTCCAGCCCTGTCATACTGAAGCAAATGATGGAAATGTTCATATTTTATTTCGTAGCCTCACGGAACTCTGTGGTAAAGCCCGGATCATACAGCTTGGATCTGTCATAGCTTGCAGCATTGACCGCATCACCTACCAGCATAAGCGCTGTTTTTGTGATCTTGTTCTCTTTTGCTGTCTGGGCCAGAGTACCCACTGTACAGATAAACTTCTTCTCATCGGGCCAGGTTGCCTTGTAGACGATGGCAGCCGGTGTGTCCTCACGGTATCCGCCCTCCACCAGTCTGCGGCTCAGCTCCTCCAGCATACCTGTACTGAGGAAAATAACCATAGTCGCATTATGAGCGGCAAAGGACTGAATGCTCTCTTTTGCCGGCACCGGTGTCCTTCCTTCCATTCTTGTGATGATCACACTCTGGGAAATATCCGGAAGTGTATACTCCAGGTTCAGTGCAGATGCAGCTCCGCAGAAGGCACTGACACCCGGGCAGGAATCATAGGGGATTCCCTTTTCATCCAGGATATCCATCTGCTCACGGATCGCACCGTAGATACATGGATCGCCGGTGTGGAGACGAACGGTCATCTTACCCTCAGCCTCTGCTCTCTCCATAACAGAGATCACTTCCTCAAGGGTCATCTTTGCACTGTTATGGATGGTGCACACATCCTTGGAATACTCCAGAAGCTGGGGATTTACAAGAGATCCCGCATAGATGATCACATCTGCCTCTTCCAGATACTGTTTACCTCTTACTGTGATAAGATCCGGTGCTCCCGGACCTGCTCCTACAAAATGTACCATAATCTATTCCTCTCTTCTGTCTTTGTTTTCTTTGATAATGATCAGGGAATAATATCCTGCATCCTCAGGGATCTCCTCCACGGTCCGGTAGATCTTTTCATCCGGCATTCCGCAGTTTTCGATCATCATGGCCTCTGCCCCCTGGGAAAGAAGCTCCGCCTTCACATCCTTCATCTTCTTTCCGGCCTTCATAAGGACCTTGGTACCGGAAAGCTTCAGCGCATCCTCGATCTGATAGGAAGCCGGGATCACGTGAAGGGGCTCTGCCTTCTCCACAAGTCCGGTGTTCAGACGGGCGGAAACTGCACAGAAGGATGTGATGCCACAAACGATCTCCGTCTCATAGCCCTGAGCCACAAGTCTGTGATGGATATAGAGATATGTGGAATACACGGTAGGATCTCCCAGTGTGAGAAATACCACGTCTTTCCCCTGGTCCAGGACAGCCTTGACTTTATCTGCTCCTGCATCGTGATAGCTCTTCAGCACCTCAGGATCCTTGGACATCGGAAAAGGAACTGCAAGAAGCTCCTTCTTTCCAAGCTCCGGATAAGCCCCCTCCACGATCTTAAACGCTACCGTATCCTCCGGAACCTGTCCCGGAAGTGCGATCACCTCTGCCTCCTTTACAAGACGAAGTGCTTTTAAGGTAAGAAGCTCCGGATCTCCCGGTCCTACACCTACACCATATAATTTACCTGCCATATTTCTTTCCTCCTAACTATATTTTCCAGACAGGATAAAACCTGTCTGTTATTTATATCAAATTTTGTCCCCGGATCAAAAATCTCCATCCGGATCAGGGTTTCACGCATGAAATATCATCCACCCCGACTGCCTGCTCCTGTATCTTATGGATCAGCTTCTCTGCATCCCGGGTCTGCCCCAGCAGTCCGTATACATTGGAAAACACCACAGCACCCAGAAGGATCTGCTCATAGGATCTGTGGTCCAGATAAAACTGGATCTTCTCCATGACCACAGCCATAGTCTCTTTCAGGATACCATAGCTGTCAAGAACAGCCAGCGCCTCATCGGTAGTCCCCGCCTCCAGGATCTCTCTGGCACATTCCAGAGAGCCCCCTGCACGGATGGCACTTGCACAGAGAACTTCCATCCTTCCGTCAGCACAGTGGGAATGGGTATTCATGATCCCGGCGGCAACCTTTACAAACTTACCGATATGAGCCACAAAAAGAATGCCCTTTACGCCCATATCAATGGCCATGTCAATGGTCTCTCCTACATAATTGCTGCACTTGATATTGTTCTCAAAGGGAATGGACATATGCTCCCTGAGATAATCCGCACCGTAATTCCCCGGTGTCACCAGGATAAAATCTTCTCCCTGGCAGAAATGCTGCTTCATCTCCACATGGATGCTTTCGATCAGAGCCTTCTCACTCATGGGCTCTACGATCCCGCTGGTTCCAAGTATGGAGATCCCGCCAAGAATGCCAAGACGGGGATTAAAGGTTTTCTTCGCGATCTCCTCCCCCTGGGGAACGGATACGGTAAGCTTCAGACCGCCCTCGTAGTCATATTCCTGGGCCGCCTCTTCGGCTTCCCGCAGGATCATGGCTCTGGGAACCGGATTGATCGCCGCCTCGCCCACGTTCTGGGAAAGTCCCGACTTGGTGACACGCCCCACACCGATCCCTCCGTCCAAGATGATCCGGGGTCTGGATCTCTCTGTTTTCCGTTCCTGCCCGGCCTGTTCTGCCGCTGAAACAGAAAACTTCTCCGCTTTTACATAGACCAGGATCCCGTTGGTGGTATCCGGATCATCCCCTGCATCCTTCTGTACCGCACAGGAGACATAGGTTTCGCCCCGGGTAATATCGTGAAGCTGTAATGTAAGGGTGATCCCCTTTGGGGTATCAAGCTCTACCTCGGAAAGAGTCTCTCCCGAAAGCAGCATCCGGACTGCACCCCTGGCTGCCCCGGCTGCACAGGAGCCTGTTGTGTAGCCATAACGGAGGCGCTTGTTGTTTTTTATGACATACTGGTCTTCCAGTCCATTCTTCATATATACGATGCCCTCCTTTTCAGATTACCTTGTGCTCCAGCCATTTGCGGCTGTGGAAACGCCAGGTAAAAATGATCCCACGAACAGTCCAGTCTGCAAACATTCCGATCCAGACACCCATAGGCCCGAAGCCCAGGACACGGATCAGGAAAACACAGAGACAGAACCTGCATGCCCACATGGTACAGCAGGAGGTGATCATGGAAAACTTCACATCACCGGCTGCACGAAGACCATACCCCGGCACGAACGCCATTGTCCATACCACAGGCTTTACGATGGTGATCCATGTCATCATGTGGATGCACATTTCCGCACTGGTACTCTCCATTCCGCCAAGGATTGTCACCGGTCTGACCAAAATATACACAATCAGACAGCTTACGATAATAACTGCCTCTGCAATGACGCAGAGTTTTTTTATGTAATAGACCGCTTCATCCTTTCGGCCAGCACCAAGACACTGGCCTACGATAGTCATCAGACCCACACCTACTCCGATAGCCGCGATACCATTCAGATTCTCAAGGATATTGGTCATTGCCTGCGCTGCGATGGCTGCTGTGCCCAGTGTGGAAACCGTAGACTGGATGGCAAGCTTTCCAAGCTGAAACATACTATTCTCAATTCCCGAAGGGATCCCAAGTCCCAGGATCCGTCCGATCATGCTCCAGTCCGGACGGATCTTCAGGTAATCCCTCACAACGACAGGCTGACGATCCTTACGCAGCTGCCAGAGAACAACCACTGCACAGAAAATACGGGAAACCAGTGTGGAGATCGCCGCTCCTGCAACACCAAGGTGGAAAACCCAGATCAGAACCGCGTTTCCGCCAATGTTCATGATATTGGAGATCATGGAGATGGTCATAGGCCCCTTGGTATTCTCCTGGGCACGAAAGATCGAAGCCGCAGAATCATAAGCCGCAATAAAGGGGAATGACAGTGCCGTGAAAAAGAAATAAATTTCCGATGCACGCATAACATCCGCATCCACCGCACCAAAGATCAGCCTCAAAAGCGGCTTCTGAAAGATCAGACAGACTGCAGACACCACTACAGAGATCGCTGTGATGATAAAAAGCACCTGCCTGGCAGACATATTCGCCTTCTCATAATTCCTCTGTCCGATATACTGGGCGCAGACAATGGCACCTCCCGCTGCCAGCGCCGAAAAAGCCTGGATCAGAAGCACATTGATGGAATCCACCAGCGATACCGCAGAAAGAGCCGCAGATCCCACATTGCTGACCATCATGGTATCTGCGGTTCCCATTATCGAATTCAAAATCTGTTCCAGCACTACCGGCACCAGAAGATTACGGATCATCCGGTTGGTAAACATATGCTGCTGTTCCATTGTTACATCCTCCGCCTCACTTATTTATGACCTGACAAAGCAGAAAAAAACGTCTGTATTTTATCAATCACACTTTCTCTGATATTATACCCTTTTCCCGCTCTTTTTCCAATATATTTTCTGTGTTTTTTGTACAAACTGGAAAATGCCGCAGGCGTGAAACCTGCGGCAGTCTTTGTATTTTGTGTTTTTTTATTATACAATTATGTTCCAAAGTCACTCTTTTTCATATTTTTCAATTAAACATTGATGTTCCTTGCTGGTTTTATCATAGTTAATCCCAACAAGCAGGATTTCACCTGTGTAATCCAGAATTGAAGAAGGATATTTTTTATCTTTAATCTGCCTCACGGCAGTCTGGGCATTTTGATTCCACTTCAGCTCTACGATCAACGCCGGATAAGAAGAACAGTACTCTATCTTCGGGATAAACACGAAATCAGCAAATCCACGGCCTGTCGGCAATTCCCGGACAGGTTTAAAATAGTACTGCATTGCACTTAAATATGCAATTGCCAAAACACTGCTCAACGAGTTCTCATTGTTATATTGAATGGAAGACGCATACTCGTTGTGGATTTTTTCAATCTGAGCAGCAACTTCTACTCCATCCATGTCCAACGTAGCATCAAGTAAATGTTCTGAATTTTTCTGGAATTCCAACATCTCATTCCACTGCTTACTTCCAACAGCAGCTGTAAGTTCTTGTCGAATCTCTTCGTTCGGCACGAAGGCAGTCTTTAATTTAGGGTTATATCCAAAATAGCCCAGGTGAATCATGTAGGTTAACACATCATCCTTACTTTTGATGCTTACCGTATCGTTCTTAAAGGTTGCTGTGTTTACTTTAACCTCTGCACCAGAGATCATTTCAATAATAGCTGTTTTCAAACCACCATAATTCATGTTGATCAGCGGAACAATGGCATCATAAGAAGCTGTTTCTGACCAATAGCTCTTAAATTCACCTCGAAGCATCACGCCGACAACTGCTCGTGGATTATAAACCTGATGACCATTCAGCAGATATCCATCATACCAACGCTTTACCTCATCGAAATCCTGATGATATTCTTCTGCCAGTTTCCGCACTTCATTCTCAGTAAAACCAACATACGGCGCGAGACTGCCTGGGCTCAGCATAGAAAACTCATCAAAATTATTCAGAGCTGACTGTGTTTTTTCCTTCTTTATGGGAAGAATACCTGTAAGGTACGCCAGTTGAATATACTTTGTAGGTTCTATTCCTTTGAACATTCCTCGCAGGAAATTTATATAATCTTCCTGTGCTTTTTTATTGGCCGCCTCATCACGAATCAGTACATCCCATTCATCAATGATAACAACAAACTTCTGTCCCACCTTATCTTTGATTCTTGAAAGTGCATCCGGCAAGCCAGATACTTCAAGTGGCAGAACATCCGGATAAACTTCCCGCAATTCATCCAGAACCGCCTCCGTGACATGCTTCACTATATTATCCGCATCATCACAGTTTGCCAGAAACCACTGAATATCGATATGGATCACATCATACTTGTTAAGATGCTTTTTGAAGTCGGCCTCCCTGCTTATCTGCAATCCAGAAAACATCTGCTCAGAATCTGCGCCTTTGCTATAATACGCAGCCAACATATTAGCTGCATAAGATTTTCCGAACCGGCGCGGCCGACTATTGCAGATATAAGCATTTGTTGTATCAAGAACACTGTTTGTGTACTCAATCAGGCCAGTCTTATCCACATATATTCTGGAGTTAAGAGCAACCTGAAATGCACTGTTGTCCGGGTTCACAAATCTTCCCATGCTATTCAGACTCCTTTCTGAAGCTGTTCCTCAAGCACGAGGTTACAACTCACCTGTTTTATTTTGATTTTATCATTTCATAGAGCAAATAACAAGTTGATGACTGCTTTACTTCGTGCAACATATGCAAATCCCACTCGAACAGTACGCTCTTTCCCGGTTCTGTCAACCATTATTTCATTTTGATCTCGCTGTTATACGAACATCTGCTGATCCTTCTTCTGTTGGGGCATTCCTCCAACGCTTCATCGCTCTGTACCTCCGCTGCCGCTCGGCTCCAACACTGATCTTATCTGCCGGTGCTGTACCTGGAAAATACACACCCTTTTTGTACGGAAGATATGAAGTAACAGAGGACCTGGACAGGCCAAGAGCATTTGCAGTTGAAAGGACAGCAGCTTTATGATCCTGTGTTTTTCTGAAATCATCAAAGGTCACCTGCACCTTCTCCGCCATATCCGATACATACACACCGGCCGTGATAAGCAGCTTCCGAACCTTGATCGGATTCAACCCCAGCTCATCTGCAATAGCCTGCAAAGACATCCCCGCTTCATAAAGCACAACAGCCGGATCCATCAGCTCCTTAAGGATCTTCCCGGCATCATACTCCGGCTTTGATTTCCTGCGACCACCTCCGGGCTTTCTTGGTTTATACGCTCTTTTCTCACCCATAGATTACAAAACCAGCTCATACATTTTGAAGGTCATCTCGCCAACCACCTCATAAAAAAGTGTCTTTGTCTGGATATACCGAAAACCCAGTTTCTGATACAGACCTTCCGCTGCTGTATTGTTCTCGATCACATCAAGCCTCAGCGCTTTCTTTCCGGCTTTTCTTTCCGATCCTACAATGTGCTCCATCAAATTCCGGGCCAGACCCTTACCACGCTGCTCCGGATGCACTGCCAGAACATGAACGACCATAACCTCATCCGAATCGATCTGCCACGGCACATCTGCGTAGCCATCCACCTTTTCATCATTAACTATCGCACAGGCCGCAATCTCGCTGCCATCTGCCAGAACATACAGCTCTTCCTTACCAATACTGTTACGTAGCATTTCATCAGAAGGATGGATACCCTTCTTCCAATGTGGAAACGATGGATCACCCTGCTCCTGGTCGATCAGCTCCCAGTACAGAGATTTTATGTTGTCAAAATCCTCTTTTACTCCCTTACGAAATATCATTTGTTCCATCTCCCCTTACTCATGCAGTTCCAGCGGCAGTCCGTCCGGGTCATGAAAAAACGTCATCTTCTTACCGGTAAAATCATCCACACGGATCGGCTCACATTCGATCCCGACCTCCGCCAGCTCTTTCACCGTCTGCTCCACACTCTCCACACAGAAAGCAAGATGACGCAAACCACAAGCCTCCGGACGGCTCACCCGTTTCGGTGGATTTGGTTCTGCAAAAATCTCCAGCTCCGTGTGCTCATCCACACGCAGATCCAGCTTCCAGTCCCTGCGCTCTGAACGATAGTTTTCTCTGATAACGGAGAAGCCAAGCTTGTTTACGTAGAAATCTTTGGCGGCTTCGTAGTTGGATACGATGATTGCGATGTGGTGTATTTTAGATAAATTCATTTTTTGTACTCCTTTTTAGTTTATCTTATTTTCGTTATAAACTATATAGTGGTTTTTAAAATATACCGTGTGTGCTTTAGTTCTGAAGGAGCATGTGTTTCACACACGGTAATTTTACAAGAAATACAGATTATTCTCAATTTTTATTTTGTAAGTGCCTGAACCCCCTGGGGGCACTAATCCTTCGTCCTCTGGATTCCCTGGTCGCATTTGCTTTTTTATAGTCGCTGATTGTCAAGGTAGTTGTCAGTAAAAATATATTTTTTTATTCGTGCAGGTCATCAGATATTGCTCTGTACCTGATCACCATCATTTTGAATGAATAGATTTTTATGAAACAGCCATCTGTTCATCAGCTTTTTCGGATTGTTCGTGTACCCTTTCCGGGTTCAGATATACAATATCCGGAAGACTCCAGTCACGGGTTGCACGTCCATTCCAGCGTTCTGGATGCTCCGCTTTAGCAGCTTCGTATACTTCTTTACGCTTAGACAGGGTAGTACAAATAAAGCTGCAGTTTCTGCAAGAGCCTTTTCTTCGCTGTAATTCTTTTTTAAGTTTTCTACATTCTTTCCCAGAACCCTTGAGTTCGCGGTTAAACCGGGAAAGGCTTCCGAATTTTTACCTCAGGTTGCCGTCACCCCACTTAAGAATTTCACTTGTAACAAGTCTATCATAAATCATATCATTTCCCATGTCATCTATTATCTGCAGCTTACTATAAGCTTCGTCCACATCATTTTTTAATTGCTCAACTGATTCACTACTGAAAGCAAATACACATATCTTATCTAGTATCGCTTTATCAGCCTTACATTGTTCTCCAACTCTTCCATGAAGCAATGCCAATGTACAATCGGGCATTTTTGCGATTTCTTCAAGACCTTGAATTTTTGCAATCGTACCTTCCTTCGCAAAAACATTGACCGTTACACACTTCATATTTTCATTAATTCCTATATGCGAAACATCATGTGTATTTCCACACAATGCATAGAAAATAAATATGTCCAGAAAATTAACAGGACCTCTCTTTTGTGTGTAATAATATTGATGTGCGCCCTCCAAGCGATAACCACACTCGAAAAACACAAAATTCTGATTCTTATCTATGAATCCTGAAAAGAAAATGCACCCATTTTCAATTTTCATTCCTCGAATCATGGCTTCAATATTATCTTTTACTTTCGAATTGTAAGAAGATTGATATTTTTCAGGATACAGCCATGCTGTTTGTACCACTCTAGATCCATCATTATTTTGCGCGTTAACTGTGTCACAAGAGGTGAGTAATGTAAGGTTTCCATTTTCAGCTAAATAATAGAAGTCAACTTTATCCTCATCTTGAATATACTTTTCAATAATGACTCGTTTTTCCACAGAAAGATCATATGCATACTGATATGCTTTTTCGAGTTCTTCAAAACTATGCGCAATACTTATCCCAATCGATCCAGCTCGGTCTGTCGGCTTAACAATTACAGGATATTCATTAACCTCATCAATAGAACTATATTCTTTTACGACCGGAACACCGTACTTTCGGCAACACTCTTTAAATTTAATCTTGTCGCGGGTAATCTCCAACTGTTCATTATTTATATAACATGGAAAGTTTAGCCGCTCACAAAGCTTTATCATATTTTCAACTCGGAATTCGCTATACCCTGCTAATATACCATCTACCCCACTCTCGCGAGATAATTTTTCCAAGGTGTCTATATCAGACCAACTAATATCCCACGCTTCATCAGCTACATTCTTCGCAGGTGCTAATGTATAATCCGTATGATTATCTGTGACAATAACATAAATCCCATATTTTTGGGCGCGCTTAACAAGTGAAATCTCCCCTGCAGTGGCGCCTAAGATAAGCAATTTCTTACCTGTCAAGTTCATCTCTTATCACCTCCACCAAATATTTCATGTCCTCTATTCCGTACCGTTGATCCACTGGAATCGGCAGAATATCTGCCGCATAATGATATTCCAAACTATTTTCTGGACACTCTTCTAACACATTAGGCCACAAAGTCGGTATATAGACTTTTTCTTTCTGCAATTTCTTTCGCACCCTAAAACCATTATGAATCAAAAGCGGATACATAAATGCTCCATTGACACTTTTGAGTTTTAGTATATTTATATCTCGAAATTCTATGTTCAAAAAATCGAAATTTTTCTGTCGTTTTTTTGCCACCATTTCATAGTCAATCCCATGCAGAAGATTATCTGTTAAACGGGACATTTTTTTAACTGATTCCATTGCAAATAATTTGTTATTAGCTATATACTCGCTATAAAATTCATTCGCACTTCGTTCAAAACGTCCCAACAAAAAATGCATTCGTTCAAAAGATTCATCTTGTGGAATCTCCCGCATCATCTTCGTATTAGTATACAAAAATGCGCCATCTGAAACACCAAAATATTTTCGACAGGTATAAATCGTGTCAACATTTTTCGCAGGCATCTGAAAATAACTCTGTGCATTATCAACAATTACATGATTGTATTTCTGTTTCCACTTATTCAAACAATCATTATCAAGCTGACCGTAAAAATTCACTATATAAAGCCATTCGTCCCCACTTAGTATCCGATCAAAAACCGGTTCAAATCTCTCATCGATGTGGTAAAACTCATAATCGACTTTAATCTTCTTGCAAAGATCTGCCACGGAAGAACAAAGAAAATACGGTAAATACAGTTTTTTTACTCTCTTTGCCTCGCAAAGATATGCCAATGCGTTTCTACCACAGTTTAATGCAATAGCTTCCTCATGGAGCATCTTGCCATGACAACATTCAAGTTCTATGTATCCTCCGTATTCTTTCATTTATTTTCTCCTATCTCACTGAAGTTCAACAGTGATTAGCTCATTGACATGTTCCAATATCTTCTTCATCGTGGTTTCATCTGGGAACTTAAAGAATACAATACCCAAACATTTTGCAGCATTATCAAAATATTCCACTTCATCACCTAACTTTTTATACAAGTATTTCCGATAAATATAAGGTTCAATTTCCGGTGAGAACAAAATATCTTTATAGATTCCGTTTTTATTACTATGCAAATTATGAGTAGCATAAAATCCATTTGGCTCATGGATATTGCCTTTAATTGCTGCTCCCATGGCCGCTTTTACAGACATTTCTGCAATATCTACGCCAAACATATCTCCCAGTAAATCGGGAATCATATTTCCACCACTACGGGGGCCAACGTCAATAGGCCAGACACGATTACTCTTATCTACAACAAGCTCAACATTCATAGAACCATTACTGATTCTAAGTTTTTCCACCATTGAAGATAATGTCTCTTTAACATGTTGGATATCCTCATCCTCCAGTTGCAACGGATAGCTTTTGCCTACCGGAACCAACGGATTAACACAATTGTCTCTGTGACAGTTCAGCAACCCCCAAAGAACAATTTTCCCATTCTCAATAAAAACATCGCCACCAATCAAATAAGGATGCTTTTTTTCGATAAAATGCTCAACAATAATTCGATGGCACCGTGAGAAAGAAAAAGCAAAATCCAACGCGTTCTTCAGACCATCCTCTGTTTGCAACACTGTTGCACCTTTACTTCCAGAAGAATCCACTGGTTTAATGATAATTGGAAATTCAAAATTCTCCTTTTCTTTCAATGCATCTTCTGCTGAAGCATACCCTTTAGCTTTTGGAGTAGAAAACCCATTTTCTATAAGAAATTTACGAAATTGATCCTTATTGCATAAGGTTTCAACTGAATGATAAGGGGCTCCCGACAGACCAAGTTTTTCTGCAATATAGGCTGCTGTAGGTGCTGCTGGATCGGAGGCATAGGCTAACACACCATCAACCTGTTCATTTCGAGCCACTTCCAAAACGGCATCTTTGTCAGTCGTACTCACTAGATAAAACTTATCTGCTTCATATTGTCCAGGATTATCTGGAAGATAATCGCAAAGAACCGTATAATATCCGAGTTTTTGAGCAGTTTTAATTGCTACAATCTGTTGTGCAGAACCGCCTAATAATAATATTTTTTTCATTCACTTTACCCCAAAATCACATCACAAATTCTATCAACATCCTTCAAAGACAAATCTGCATACAACGGAAGAGTTAAAACACGCAATGCTATATGCTGAGCAATAGGTGTTTTTTCAGCTCCTGCAGTTGGGTAATTACGGTAACATTCAAAACTGTTTGTTAACGGATAAAAATACTTCCGCGCGCCGATGCCAACCTCTACTAACTTCTCAAAGATCTCATTTCTGGTATACTTATACCCATCAAACACTACAGGAAAATAAGCATAGTTGCTTTCAACATCTTTCTGAATTATAGACAACTTAATTCCTTCTACGCCCTCAAGACGGCTTCTATAGTGTTCTACAACATGCTTTCTTTTTTCAATTTCTTCATCAAGATGTTTCAGGTTACAGATACCCATTGCAGCCTGGAATTCATTCATCTTTGCATTGGCACCAACAAACTGAACTGACTCAGGGCCATGGATACCAAAATTTTTCATATCATTCAAAAGCTGAATCCAAGAGTCATCTTTAAAGCAAACGCATCCACCCTCAATGGTATTAAATACCTTGGTAGCGTGGAAACTAAACATAGATGCATCACCAAAGCAAGCTGAAGATTCTCCCTTATACTTTACCGCAAAAGCATGTGCAGCATCATAGATAACTTTCAGTCCATACTTTTTTGAAATTCGATTGATTTCTTCCACATCACACATATTTCCATAAACATGCACTGGAACAATTGCAACTGTATTATCTGTAATCAGATTTTCAAGTTTTTGAGTATCGATTGTATAATCATCTTCTTTGATGTCACAGAAAACAGGAACTAGTCCATTTCTCACAATAGCGTGCGTGGTAGAAGCAAATGTAAATGGAGTTGTAATAACTTCACCTCCCTTTGGCAGATTCAATGCAGCAATTGCATTTTCTAATGCCAAATGACCGTTTGTGTATAGAACAACATGAGAAATACCTAGATAGTTTTCCAGTTCTTTTTGCAATTCCTTATGTTTTACTCCCATATTAGTTAACCAATGGCTATTCCAAATTTCTTTGATTTCTTCACAATACTCTTCAAAAGAAGGCATAGATGACCTTGTAACTAAGATATTTGACATAATTTTTACCTCTTTTCATCAAGACAATAAAACTATTTGTTAGCTTCATTTTTTGTGTATAAGTGTCTTTGAAATTTCCAGCAAATATTCAAACGAATCCAAATGTAATAGCTTAGAACCAAATATGTAGATAAGAGCACCTGTAGGTACTTTGATCAGTAATGTTAAAGCGCTGGAAAATTCAAAAAAATTAATAAACGAAATAGCAATCCCCATAACTACCGCTAAAGTAACGGATGGAAAAATATCTATCATTTGTTCTTTGAAACTATAATTTAAAAGTTGTCTGTTTGGCCACGAATTTATGATCATACTTGTTATCATACTTACTAATAAGCTATAAGCCATTGCCATAACACCAAACCACATTGTAGATAAGAGTAAAATCATACCCACAATCTTTTTTGCAATTTCTAGTTTTAAAAACAAATCACTTCTCCCCATTGCTTTAATCGCATTAAGATTAGCCGTATGGATTGGATAGAACATATAGGTGATGCAAAAAATCTGTAAAAATGGAACGCATGGTAACCATTTTTCTGTTAAAACTAAATCTACAACTGATGTTGCGCAAAATGCCAGTCCCATCATAAGAGGTGCCATTATATATGTACTAATCTTAATGGCCCTCCTCGTCATATTTTTTACTCGTTCTCTATCATCTTGTTGTTTGGCCAATGTTGGAAGAAGAACACTGTCTATAGAAGTATTAATATTATTCACAATAACACTTGGTAATTTATCTCCTTGATTATAAAAAGCTAAATCTGCGGATGAATACATTTTTCCAATAACCAAGCTACGAATATTTGTATATACCGTGTCTAATAAAGCTGAAACAAGTATCTTCCAACCAAATGAAAGTAATTTTTTAAGCCGTTTCCATGAAAACAATTTTTTTGGACGCCATTTAACTGTAATCCACAATATAAAGGTATCAATTGTAGTATTTGACAACTGTTGTGCGACAATTGCCCATACTCCGGCACCAGCATAAGCCAAATAAATTCCTAAAATAGCCGAAAAAATAGTACCCCCTAATGTAGAATAAAAAAACTTCTTAAAGAGCATGTTTTTTGATACATAGGATTGCTGAATTCCTTTTACGCCAGAAATAATAATCGTTAGACTGATTACTCGAACAATAGGTGTAAGTGAAATATCCTCATAAAATTTTGCAATAAAAGGTGCGACAAAAAACATCCCGGCATATAGAACTAAACATACAATGAAGTTAAAATAAAATACAGATGAAAAGTCTAAATCATCTGAATCCTTTTTTTGAATTAAAGCAGTACCCAACCCACTATCCACAAACACTTGTAAAATTGTAGTGAACACAGTAATTAAAGCTATTTTCCCGTAATCTTCGGGAGCTAAAAGGCGTGCTAAAACAATAGAAACAACAAAGGTTATTAATTGTGCTCCACATCTCTCTGCAAATCGCCACACCATATTTGAAAAAACACTATTTTTAGTATTCATATATTTTTTACCAATTTGCTCAAAAACTAATTCTTATTATTTTTACATATAATCAAATATATTCTCTACATGTTGCTTCAGAATTAATTTGAAAAATCCCCTTCACTTTTACATTTTCCTAAGAACTTAATGTGTTCGAAACCTTTATATATTGTTTTTCTTCTTATAAATGACATATAGCGGTGATAATCTCCATTTGACAAATAGCTTAATTTTATCTATAAATGTATAATATTTTTTATAAAATTCAGTTTTAACTATTTGATCATATTTTTTAAATCTTACATAATGTGATATTATTTCTCGTTCTTTCAATAATTTTATATATGAAGCATATTTAAAATTTGTGTAATTATTATATAAATCAAAAAAAGTATTCATCTCTTCTACTAACTTTATACTTTTATTATAGTTATATAACTGTCCACCAAAAGAATTTGAATTGTTTACTCTATACACACACATCAAATCATCAATATATAATGCGGGGCCTTTATCAATCAAAAACATTCGTCTACTCCTGTCTCCTACAGGACACGGTAAGTCATAAACTGGATACTGATTTATATACTCTGTTCTCATTAACATTGAACAAGTTGCCGGCATCCCACCTGGCTCAATCAATACTTCTTCTATTGATAAAACTCCGGATTTTTTATACGGATGTCGTTTTTTCATTTTCCCAGTCTTATCATTTAATTCATAATTAGCATGTACACAAAATGAAGCTAACGGATTTTTCTCCATTAAGTCTACTTGTTTTTGCAGTTTATTATCATCACACCAATAATCATCCCCTTCACACAATGCAACATATTTACTTTTTGTTTCCATTATTACTTTTTGTGAAAAATAAGGAATTATATTCTTGCTATACTGATTTTCTTTTTCATAAATAATATTAAAATATCCAGGATATTTACGTTCATATTCATGTAAAATATTTGCTGTATTATCTGTCGAAGCATCATCTCTTATTATGTATTCAACTGGAAATGTAGTTTTTTGTTTTAAAAAACCATTTAATGTTTTTTCTATATATTTTTCGTGATTGTATGTCAGACATATTACCGTAACTAAATATTTCATATTATAACCTCCATTTATTGAAAGAAAAGTTTAAACGGATATGTTCCATGTGTTTGTAATACAACAAATAAAATAAACCAATTCATAAAAGCTATTGTAAATGTAACTAAAACCCTTATAGGCATTCGTCTTAATAAGATAATTCTTTTACCATTTGCTGCTTTATTCTTAGCCATCAAAAAGGGAAGGAGAACAATTAAATAATATTCAGCATAGATAGATATACGATACCCGTAAGAAGTATGATAATATATGAAAAAAAACAAATAAACCAATATTCCCATTAAATAAATTCCAATTGAAGTATTAAAATATTTATTTTTATAATTATTCTTATAAAAAATAACTGGAATTATCAATAACACTTTAAATATACTTTCTATATATTGTGCTATTTCTAATGAATACATATAATTAGATAGATTAGCTTCTCTAAAAATATTAGAATATCCAACAATCTTATCTTGTCCTAAGAAACCATATTTTCCTATAAATACAATTATCACATCCCAGTATTGCATCAAATAAACAAATATAATAAAGAAAAATATGCATATACTCATAAGTATCTTTTTATTTCTGATCTTGTCAAATACTAATGCTAAAAGCAAGAACAAGATGCCAAGAATAGCAGTACTATGAAATAATAATGCTACAATACATGTGAAAATCATCTTCACATATCTCTTTTCTTCCAATAAAAGAAATGCTAAAAGCATCCAACTTGCAGCAATAGATTGTCTCATAACATTAAAACCAACAATATAAAAAATCATTAAATATATCATCATTGGCCATATCATATTATATTCATTTCTAAGTTTAACTGCGCATATATATATAGGAATGATCTGTAACATTGCAGTAAATGCAAGAAAAACATGTACATTTCCACATAAATGGCTACATATAAAAGCCAATGCGGCATATCCGCCTTCAATTGAATTAACATTTAAAAATGAATTTAGGCTTGTATATGCAGATGATTTTTCAAAAGTTTGATATGCATAAACCATTATATCAGTTCCAACATTCAATGCTCTCATTCCCGCAAATATTGTAGGAATCAAAACTGCTAATATTGAATACACTTTAAAATATAACTTATTTTTTGAATTATTGGCTTTGTATGTAAATAGCAATGTAAAACCAATCACAAAACTATACATTAAAAAAGTGTATATAATTACAAGTATTCTATCCATATATTAGTCTCCACTTCCGCCTATATAAACTCTCTTGCAATACACTTTAATGCTGCCTCTACAGTAGTATCCATGTCATAATACTTATATTCACCCAATCTCCCACCAAAAATAATTTTATTATTTTGATCTGCTAGTTCTTTATATTTCATATATAACAAGTTATTTTTTTTATCATTCACTGGATAATACGGTTCATCTCCCGGATTCCATTCTGAGCTATATTCACGAGAAATAATAGTCTTCGGTAAATCATTACCAGCCTCATCTTTGCCAAATTCAAACCATTTATGTTCAATAATACGAGTCCACGGAGTATTACAATCTGTATAATTTACAGCAGCATTTCCTTGAAAATTAGGCTGATCAAGTATTTCATTCTCAAATCTGATAGAACGATATTCAAGAGTACCAAGAGAATAATCATAAAAAGCATCGATCGGACCTGTGTAAACAATTTTCTTTGCCATACTATTCCACTTATCTCTATCTTCTAAATAATCCACACCTAACTTAACATCAATACCTTCTAGAATGTTTTCAATCATTCGAGTGTAGCCCCCTACAGGTATTCCTTGATATCGTGCATTAAAATAGTTGTTGTCAAATGTAAAACGAACAGGAATACGCTTGATTATAAATGTAGGAAGTTCTTTACATTCTCTCCCCCACTGTTTCTCCGTATAACCTTTAATCAACTTTTCATAAATATCACGACCAACCAGAGAAATTGCTTGTTCTTCTAAATTTTGTGGTACCTTTTTTATTTCTCTTCTTTGTTCTTCTATCTTTTCTGCTGCTTCCTTTGGAGTTACAACTCCCCACATCTTATTAAATGTATACATATTAAATGGTAAAGAATACAGCTCGCCTTGATAATTAGCTATCGGTGAATTAGTAAAACGATTAAATGTACAAAACTGATTTAAATATTTCCAAACTTCTTCATTATTAGTATGAAAAATATGTGCTCCATATTTATGTACATTTATACCTTCAATTTTTTCTGTATAAATATTTCCTCCTATATTAGCTCTTTTATCTATCATAAATACTTTAGAACCTCTTTTTTTTGCTTCTCTAGCAAAAACCGATCCATATAGCCCAGTACCTACTATTAAATAATCATACATCCTATTTTTCTCCTTTTACCGATTTTCTAATCAACCTTTTTGAAAAAAGCGGCCATACAATTGGCAATAATTTATACAATATTTTTTTTAAAAAATTGGGATTTATTACATTTATTTCTGCATTTGTAGTCATAGGTGCAGGAAATTCTTCTGACTGAGCAACATCTATTTCCTTTACGATAAGACCTTTTTTTTCTATCCAAACATTCATAAGAAATTCTGCAATAAATCCATACACTCTTTGTTGTTGAGCAGACCATTCAGTAATATCTATTTTTTTTTCAAAATCAAATAAAATTTCAAATAACCATTGACAATATTCATTCATCAATTCTTTTTTGCAATAGAACATATTAAAACAATGATAATAATTTTGTCTAAGTAATCTATTTATTATTTTTTCATAGGTTTTATCTTTTTTAATAATTAATTCACAACATCTTCTCAAAGCATCATTACGCAAACATTTTTCATAAAATGTAAAGTAATCCATATAAACATTAACTTTCTTTGGAAGAATAATATCTACATTTTCCAAATAACAGCTAAGCTCATCTACAGTGCATAATTTATACATACCTTGTTTTATTTTACAAAAAAACCTTCTGTAATGGCATAAACCAATTTCTTCGTAATTTGTATTCTTCCACATCCAATATAATCCAGTAAGTTCGCAATAATGTGGATTTTTTTCTGATATATTGTCCATAGATGAATCTTTAAACTCTGCATTATTCTTATTATTGCCTACTCCAAGATAGTAAAAATCATCTAATTCAATTTTTTTTTCAATACTCTTATGAGTAATGACAAACATAGCTTTACTCATATCCATTTCTCCTTCAATTTTCATTAAAAATATGAGGAACTGTATTTTTTATCAATTCAATTTTTTCTTCATTTTCAATATCCATGTATAGTATATCAATATTGTTTTTAATTGTGTTATAATCCAACAATTCATATTTAACATTTCGAATACTATTTTCTACAGCCTTATCAAATCTCATCTTTTTTAATTTAGCTGGTACACCAGCAACAATAGAATATGGTTCTACATCTTTTGTCACAATACTTCCAGCTGCTATAATTGCACCTTTCCCTATATGAATTCCAGAAAGAAGAATTACACCGTAACCAATCCACACATCATCTTCAACAATAATATCCCCTTTAGAAAAAGACTCTGTTTTTTCTGTTTCTAATATTTTTACACGGAATGGATATGTTGACAGATGTTTAGTATAATGCTCAACATCTAATAAAAATGTTACATTTTGTGCTATAGAAACATAATTACCTATGAATAGTCGTGATTTCTTTGAAAAAGAAATCACATTCAATTCCCCGTATGAATTAATTCCTACTTTAACCATGTCCGCATCAAAGAAATTTATAGGAATTGTCTGATTATGCTTATTATTTTTAACCCATTTTCTTTTAAATGAATTAAGTTTTATTTTCATTAGCAATTCATATATTAAAGTGCTCTTTAAAAGATTTTTATAGTATCTATTCATTGTTATTTACCACTCTATAAATTGCTTCAAGATATTTAAAGCCATCTTCCTTTGAAGGCTCTAGCACTGCTCCCTCTCCCCATTCATTCCATGCTGTCAATAAGATAAATTCTTTGTCTTGTTCCTTACAAATTGAAACTAATTGTTTAAGATATAGTTCAAATTTTTCTGATGATCCTCCCGTGATAATTCTACCTTTTTTGCCTCTTCTCGGTGTATCATCGTATGAAACAAAAGCTCCATGCCATTCATTACTTTTAGTTCTTTTTTTTGCATTTTTTATAAGATCTTTCCATATTTTGTCAAAGTCATATTTCAATGGTCCTTTTTTACCTACAAGTCCTAAAATACTCAATATTTTAAAACTCCATATTTTCCAACCTGCTCCCCATCCTGAATTCTGTGGCTCATAGCAAAAGTTTGTACATTTTATAGGCAATTTATAAAGAGGACTTTTTTTATACAATATTTCGATTCCTTTAAATCCATTCTCCCTAGCCAATTTATCCCAGTATTGATGCATCTTATAAATATCCTCGGAATAATTAAAAATTTCAAATAAGGGTTTTCCATTTACTTTTATATATCTTTCATCTTTAAAATAATTCAATAAATATTCAAAATGTATTTTCCAATCTTCTTCTTTTCCTAACTTATACTCAATTAAAATTGAAGATTCTTTAGTATTTTTTCCCTCATCTTCTAATGGAGCCCATGCATTTCCCCGAAATTTACTCCACGTTCTTCTCCAACTAGCATTGTCCCATGCAAAGAAAAATGGGATATCTAAATCTTTATTAGATAAAATTATCTCTGCTGGTTTAGTAAGTAATTGCTTATCTTTAGAAAACCAATAATGATAAATTCCAAAACCATAAACACCATACTTTTTAGCCAAATCTATCTGCCAAGCTATTGTCTCTTTCTTTGATAAATCATAATAATTATTATTCAAAGGAATTTGTGGTTGTTTATGTCCCTTAAACAATGGACTTGCTTTCTTTACTGATACCCAATCCGTAAATCCTTTTCCCCAGAATTTCGAATTTTCAGGTACCTCATGAAATTGTGGTAAATACATTGCCAATATCTTCACATCATTACTCATATGTCCTCCAAACTAGAAATTAACTTTCTTAATAATCATCTATTAGTTTTTAACTCAGTAGATATTTTGCTATATTTTTATATTTGATTTTATTTTCTTAATATATATCTTTTATATAATGTAATATCGATCTTTTATAAGATTGATTTAAACATATTTCTTATATTTTTCGTAAATTGTGTTGATAAAAAGTTTTCCTCAATTCTTTTTTTTCCAGCTTTTCCATATTTCACACGCAACTCCTCATTTTGAGCAAGTAATCGCATAGCATCCGCATATTTTTTTACATTTCTATTTTCTACTTCAATTCCTGTTACTTTATCTAAACTAACATAATTCACACCAGAACCTTGAATTGAAAATGTAATAGCAGGCTTTTCATAATACATTCCTTCTGCAAGTGCTAATCCAAATGCTTCATTTTTTGTTATAGAAGGAAAACAAAACAGATCCGATGCAAGAATTAATGACTTTAATTCATCATCATCAATACGTCCTGTAAAAGTAATCTTCTTATCTCCTCTTGCTTCTTCATGAAGTTTTTCCGTTAATTCTCCTGTTCCTGTAATATAAATATGAAAACTATCATCAAGAAATTTACTTGCTTGTATCAAATAGGAAAATCCCTTATACTCTGTATGACGTCCAACAGCAACACATATAGTTTTGTTTTTGTTTTGTGCTCGAATGTTTAATACCTTTTTTTCTATTTCTTGCGTAATTTCCATTCGTTCAACATTAATACAGTTCGGAATAACGATACATTTAGTTTTCACTGACTGAAGCCATTTACTACCCTCGATATAATTTGGTGATGTGGCAATAATTTTATCCGCACGAGCAAGTAAGCTCTTATTTTGTGAAGTAAATAACAGTTTTAAGTATTTTTGGCGAACAATATCAAGATGCCAATATAAAACAAGCTTAGCTTTAGATTTTTTTAATTCCCTTAACAATAAAGCTGCAACAAACGGATTTGGATAATGAAATACAACAATATCTGGATTGAAATCTTCCATTAAATTATGTAAATTTCTTTCATAAGAAATCGATAATGATTGAGCAGCAATTTTAGTGAAACAGCCACATTTCACAACTTCTATACCGTCTACATTATCAATCTTATCTTTTTTTTCGTCATTGAATGCTATAACTTTCTGAATATATTCGTTTTTCAATGACAAAACTACATCTCTAGCAATTTGTTCGGTACCCCCTGAAAAAGGGTAATAATACTTTGATATATGTAATATTTTTCTCATTTCTATTCCTCCCATCGTAAATCAACACCGAACTTTAAGCATCTCAACATTGCCAATTATTTGACACCTTCCCAATCCAGCTGGTAGAAATAATGTTTCACCTTTACTAAATCGCATCGTTTTTCGGTCCTTATCTATTTTCTGTACTTCTCCACATCCACCTAAGCACATTAACACTTGAAAAGATGTTTCCATGACAGAAAATATAAAATTCTTAGTGATTTGTATTCTTTCTATTTCAAAGTATTGACAACGGCAAAGTAATTCACGTGAAGATCCAGGATAATATTGTACCAATTTAGGTTTATGGCTAACATCCGATGCAACATTCATACTCATAACCTTCACTGCCTTATCAAAATGCAGTTCTCGTTTTCTACCATTTTTGTCCACTCGATCATAATCATAAACGCGATATGTTACATTAGAACTTTCTTGGATTTCTGCAATCAGAACACCTTTTCCAATACCATGCACAGTGCCTGCTGGAACTAAATAGGTGTCCCCTTTGTGAACTGAAACTTTTTGCAAATGTTTATCTAATGTTCCAGTCCTAATAGCTTTTCGAAGAATTTCTTCAGTCACCTCATGCTGAAACCCGTAGATTATGTGTGCATCTTCATCTGCGTCAATAACATACCACATTTCAGTCTTTCCATTATCCATCTCATATTCTCTTGCATATTCATCACTAGGATGAACTTGCACTGACAAATCTTTTTTAGCATCAATAAACTTCACCAAAATCGGCAACTCACCGTTTTTTACTTTTGTTCCAAGATATTCTGGATGCTCTTTCAAAATTTCAACCAATGTCCGACCTTTAAAAGTAGTATTTGCAACATAGCTAGGACCATCCGGATGAACTGAACACTCCCACGTTTCTGCCAACGGTGTTAAATCAATTTTTTTACCATATTCTTCTCTAAGTCGAGTGCCGCCCCACAAATAATCTTTACCCGTTGGAATCAATTTCATGATTTCCATTTCGTTATCTCCCGCTATTTTTATTCCACTGAAAATTTAATCTTATCCAGAACGCTAATTTCTTTACCAAGCTGAATTTCAATCATATCCAATGTGGTAATAGCTTCAACTGTATGTTTGCAGCCAGCTGCAATTGTAATAACATCACCTATTTGAAGTAATTGCTCCATACCATCTACAATAGCCTTACCTTTGCCAGATACAACCGTCCATACTTCCTCACGACAGTTATGCATATGGTAAGTCATATGTTCACCAGCTCTCATAGAAACTTTAACAGTCATAGAACCAGGTTGCACATCAATAACCGTATAGGTACCCCAAGACTTTTCAGCAAACATTGCTTCAGTTTCAATTTTTTCAACATACGGTTTCATGTAACCACTTCGTTCTTTATCGGATATCAGAATACCGTCACCACTGGCTGCAATAATCATATCTTTACATCCCATACAGAGGATAGGAATATTCAACTCATTTACCACATTAGTATTCTCACAAGTCTCATCCAGTATTACTCGACCCATGGTTCTATCTGTCATAACCTCGGCCATCATGTTCCATGTACCTACATCCCTCCAGTTACCGCTGTAACGCAGGACCTGAATACTAGACTCTTTCTCGACAACAGCATAGTCAAAACTAATTTTAGCTAAAGTATCATACTTATTGAATAAATCACGATAATCCACAAAATCAATCATGCTATGAGCTTTGTCCAACAAATAATCTAGTTTGAATGCAAAGATACCAGCATTCCATAATGCATTCTGTGCCAAATACTTCTTAGCAATTTCCATATCTGGCTTTTCCTTAAACTCTTTAACTTTACTAACATTCTCGCCACTTTCCGGAATAATATAACCATATTTCTCACTGGGATATGTCGGCTCAATACCCATCAAAACTAAATTCGCATCTCCTTGTTCTACCAATTTCTGCAAGGATTGAACTGTTTCGTAATAAGTACTATCTACATATGGGTCTACTGGGCATACAACAACAGCTTCATTTTCATCAATGCCAAGTTCATCATGGAGATACGCTGCAGCCAATGCAATGGCCGGGAAAGTATCTCGTCGGCAAGGCTCAACGCAGATAGATACCTTTTCACCTAACTGATTCTTAATAGTACTTGCCTGTGATTTACTAGTCGCAATGGTAATCTTTGCGTCAACATCCACAGTGGTAATCTGACGATAAACGCGCTGTAACATTGACTCATACTCGTCATTATTCTTGAACAGTTTGATAAACTGTTTGCTACGCACATCGTTGGAAAGAGGCCAAAGACGCTTACCTGAACCACCAGAAAGTAAAATAATATTCATTTTAGATTTCTCCTCTACTCATTATTTCAAGTACTCTTCAGCACTCATACAAATCTCTGCTTCTACCTTTTCAGCTGACTCCTTATTCTCTGTACTGACAGAAATATATATCTTAAGCTTAGGCTCGGTACCGGAAGGCCGCACCACGATGGAACAATTGTCTTCCAGCAAAAACTTAAGCACATTTGACTTCGGCAGACCATCCAAACCAAGTTCATAGTCTAGTAATTTAACTACTTTCTTACCGCCAAATTTCTTAATATCTCTACGGAATATCTGCATAATACTCTGCATCTTAGCAAAACCAGCACTGCCATCAAACTTATAGCTATGCAAGGTATTCAGGCAATAGCCATAGAACTTGTACAAATCGTTCAACCTGTCTAACAGATTTATGCCCTTAGTAGCATAGTAACTGAACATCTCGCAAATCATATAGGCGCCGTCCACACCGTCCTTGTCGCGAACGTAGGAACCTGTCAAGTATCCATAGCTTTCTTCAAAACCAAATACATAGCTATCAACTTTGCCCTGCTGTTCTAGTTTACCTATCTGTTCACCGATAAATTTGAATCCAGTCAGAACATTAATGGTGCGCAGACCGTAATGAGAAGCAATCTGTTCCCCCATGTCCATCGTGACGATAGTTTTAACCATAACAGGATCAGCAGGCATCTTGCCGTGCTTCATACGCTGGCTACATATATAGTCCAGTAACAACATACCTGTCTGGTTACCAGTCAGCAGTTCATATCTACCTGTCTTATTCTTGACAGCAATTCCTACGCGATCGCAGTCCGGATCGGTCGCTAGCAACAGGTCTGCATTGCACTTCTTTGCATATTCTATGCCAAGTACCATTGCTTCCTTGATTTCTGGATTTGGATATGGGCAAGTCGGGAAATTGCCATTCGGCTTCTCCTGCTCTTTAACCACAGTAATATTGGTGTATCCCGTTTCTTTCAATATACGCATGACAGGATTTAGGCCAGTGCCGTTCAGTGGACTGTACACAATGGCTACGTTCTTATTAATTTTTTCACCAAACAAAACAGATTGATTCTTAACTTGCTCTACAAAAGCTGTATAGACCTCATCTGGAATGTACTGGATATTGCCATTTAACACGCCCGTTTCAAAATCACTAGTCTTAACATCTCCAAAAATATCCAATTTTTCAATCTCAGCTAAAATTTCAATTGCTGCTTCAGTCGTAATCTGACAACCGTCAGCACCATAGACTTTATATCCGTTATATTTACTAGGATTATGGGAAGCTGTAACCATAACACTCGCAGAGGTATGAAGATAACGTGTAGCAAAGGATACCATCGGCACTGGCATCAAAGTAGGCCAGATACTAACCTTAATATCATTAGCTACAAATACACTTGCAGCGACTTTCGCAAACACATCACTCTTGATTCGGCTATCGTAACCGATAGCCACAGACGGCTTCACAAATTTTTTTTTCAAGTAATCGGCCAATCCCTGAGAAGCCTTTGCCACCGTGTAGATATTCATACGGTTGGTACCTGCACCGATAACACCTCGTAAACCACCGGTGCCAAAAGCAAGATTACGATAGAATGCATCTTCGATTTTTGCATCATCCATTATTTCCAATTCAGCGACAATGTCAGCATCTGCCTTCGCATTTGTCAACCAATACTCATATTCTTTCTTAACGTTCATAATATTTATTCCTCTTATCTTCTTTGGACCTAATTTACTCAAAAGGTGTTTTATCTATGTATACATATACATCTCCCCAAAAGAATTCTCTTTCTACTACTCGCTCTAGCCATTCCTCATAAGATTCAACAAACTATTAAAATATGGGGCATTAAAAGCTCATATAATATACTCAACAGTAATTTTGTGTTTAAATGATAAACTCATTTACATAATAAGTACCCGCAACCGTGATTTTATATTTTTCATAGTATTTTCCTTACCGAATCTCTTCTCATTGAAAGATACCTATTATATCTATGTACATACGCATCTATGTTCCGAGTAGTATGGTCATATGTAACATAAAAAACTCGCATATATGCCCCACCCTTACAACAAACCAACTCTGCCACACAGTGTCTGATCTATCTTTATTAGCATTGCAATACGCGAGCTCTCCCTAAAAAATATAGTGATTATTACTCCTGCGACATTCATTTATCCACAGAAATTCTTTCATAACATTTCACATTCTTATAACTTCGAATACACCCCGCACCACAAAGGCACAGTTCTTCGGCGACGCCTGCGTTGGGCCGCCTGGCGGTATTCAACCGGAAAGGAGGCGTCACTGGCGCTCCCTCTCTTGCTGATCACTCAGCATTTATATATAAGAGGCATTTCTGCCGCTTATTAACTTGGTTTGTTGTTTTTCCGGAAGCTTTCCTGGCATTTGCGGCCCAGGTTTCGGGCACCGTTCAGGAAGCGGTTGACCTGATGGCCGTTCTGGCAGATGAATATGCTGCCCTGTTTTTTTCCGGTGGCTCCGCAGATGGAACATTGCTTTTCTGTTCCGTCGGCGCGCAGCTCTAGTACCAGGATTCCTTCTGCCCAGGCTTTGTATTTCAGATAATTCCGGATGCGGATACTTAAGTGAAGAGGCGAATAATTGCCGCTTCTATACATGGATATCCTGGAAAAATTTTCATCATACTCCGGCAGTACCAGTATCCCGGTGTGATTTTCTTTGCAGAAATCTATGATCTCCTTGCTGACCTGATGTGCATAATGTTCATTCAGGTGCTTGAGATGCATGTAATATTTCCTGTTTGGCTGACTGACGTTGTCTTTATCGGTAAATGCCCTGGATGCTTCTACTTTTTTCAGCAAAGCTTTGCAATGATGTCGGTATGCATTTCCGCCTCTGCAGTTTTTTACAGCCAGCTGTCTGGATCCTTCATCCAGAACTGTGCATACTGCAAAGCTGTCCGTATTGGTAAAGCGGACGCTGCATACTCTGGCGCCTTCCTGCATTCGTTCTTTTGCTGTCCGGGCATCGGAGTTTTCCTGCTTGACAGGGACATGGAACATGAGCCATTTTTCCTCATGGACCAGTGTCGGTGAAAGGAGCGCTGCTTCCTTTGGGAAGGGACGTCCTGTAAGTCCGCAGGATACCCAGATCCATTTCTTTCCGTTCCAGAGCTTCAGCACTACGGAGGTGTCTGTCAGGTCTCTGTACATTCCCTTGAAAAAGGTGATATTGGCATCGATCTTTTCGGGGAAGCTTTCAGCGCTTGCTGCGGTCTTTACTGCCATTGTAGCTTTGTTCATGGCAGATCTCCGAAAGTAAACGGGGAGCTTTCCGCCTGGCGGGATGTACTTTGGTTCTCTTCCGTCTCTTCCGGGAACAGTGAGTTTTTCCAGATGTCCCTGGATGGTCAGCAGATTTTCGGCCCAGAGCTCTTCTCTTTCTTTCAGAAGCTCATAGTAAAAGGCTACGGCTTCCTGATACAGGGCTTCAGTTGTTTCGATCATCTGCTTTTCCGGACAAAAGAGCCGCATTTTCCATGTTTTGATACTGTATCCTGTTTTCATGGCATCTCTTTCTGCTGTCAGGTATCGCTTAATATCTTCATTAGCGAAAAAGAGCTTGAAACACTGTTAAATGCTGCTTTTTTTGGGCACAGTTGACCACGATTTTGACCACTAATAATTGGAAAGAAAAAGGAAAAAAGCTTGAAAAGTATTGATTTTACGCGGATTTACGCAAGAAAAAAGTGACCACTTTTTGTGACCACTAATGTTAGATTTCGATGATTATCAGACTGTTTATTCACTTTTTGATAAAAAATGACTGCATATGATGCTTAAAAAACGACATTATTAGCATGCTTCATGTCTTTGGCACGCCTTGACAAAGGAAAATATCAATGGTATCCTTACATATGGCTGTAAAATATATCTTTTTTGGTCTGTGACTAATGAAGATAATAAGCGACACAAATCCCATAATCCACGAGCTGTCCAAGGATGTTTCCTCTTGTACCAGCTCTTTTTTTATGCCTAATCGACATTTCCCTCCCCAAATGCTATACTATACCCGCAGGCCGCCTGATCTGGCTTTTGGCCTGCTAAATTTCAGAAAAGGATTTTTTTCTATGGAGAGAATTATTACCTATACGATCTCAACCGGGGAGTCCGGGGAAAATATTCTTGGATTTCTTCGGAAGAAGGGTTTTTCCAAACATATATTGACTACTATGAAGCGGGCGGAGCAGGCGATCCTGCTGAACGGACAGCCGGCTTTTGGCAGAACGGTCCTGAGGGAGGGGGATGTTCTTCGGATCCTTGTTCCGGAGGAGGCCGGGGACGGATCGGAGCCTTCCATTATTCCGGTGCCGCTGCCTTTGGATATCCTGCATGAGGATGAGGATATCCTTGTGCTGAACAAGCCTACTGATATGCCTGTGCATCCCTCTGCCGGGAACTACGAAAATACGCTTGCCAACGGTGTTGCCTGGTATTATAAGCAGCAGGGGAAGGCTTTTGTCTACCGCTGCATCAACCGACTGGACAGGGATACCACCGGGGTGCTGGTGCTGGCCAAGAACCCTCTGAGCGGAGCTCTTCTCTCTGCCCAGATGAAGCAGCGTCAGATCCGGCGTACCTATCTTGCACTTACTGACGGGATCCCGCCGGAAAAGGGGACGATCTCCGCTCCTGTTGCCAGAATGGATGCTTCTGTGATCACAAGGGAGGTTAATTTTGAGCGTGGGGAGGCTGCCGTGACTCATTTTGAGCGTCTTGCAGTCAGCAATGGATATGCTCTTGTGGAGCTGCATCTGGATACGGGGCGGACTCATCAGATCCGGGTGCATATGAAGTATATCGGCTGTCCGCTGCCGGGGGATTTTCTGTATCATCCGGTTTTTGACCGGATTGGACGCCAGGCCCTGCATTCCTTCCAGCTGGAATTTGCTCACCCCATCACCGGGGAGCCTATGTGTTTCCTGGCACCTGTGCCTGAGGATTTCCGCAGAGCATTTCTACAGTAAAAAAATCAGCTGTCCGGTAAGTGTTTCCTGCACCGGCAGCTGATTTTTTTATTGTTTTCATTTATTTTTTTTGTAGATCACAAGGAGTCCTTTGAGCAGAAGGTCCTCATCCAGAATGATTTCTTTCTTACAGTGAGAAATGATCTTTTTTGCAAGACCGCCTGTTGCGATCACGGTTGTTTTCTCACCAAGCTCTTCTTCCACCCGGTCTATGATCCCATCGATGGCTGCTGCGTTGCTGTAGAGCACGCCACTTTTCATGCATTCGATGGTATTGCGCCCGATCACATGCTTCGGGGCATCAATGCTGATCCCGCTGAGCTGGGATGCTCTGGCTGTCAGTGCATCCAGTGATATTCCAATGCCAGGAAGGATCATTCCGCCAATGTATTGCTTTTTGCTGTTGACAACCGAAACGGTAGTGGCGGTTCCCATATCGATCACAATAAACGGAACCGGATATTCATTTAATCCTGCCACAGCGTCTGCCACAAGATCCGCGCCCAGCTGTCCGGGGTTGTCCATCATGATGTTCAGACCTGTTTTTACTCCTGGTCCCAGGACCATGACTTCTTTTTTAAGGATCTTTTCTGCTGCCAGCTTGGCAATGTTGGTGATCTGCGGGACTACAGATGAAATAATACAGCCTTCTATGTCTGCCTTTTTGATGTGGTAGATTTCCAGTAAGGTTTTCAGGTCTACGGCATATTCCAGTTCTGTTTTTGTTCTTACGGTAGCAAGTCTCTCGATGAAGTATGTTTTCTGATCATCGATGCAGCCCACGACTATGTTGGTATTTCCAATATCAATTGCTAATATCATAATTTTATTTTCCCTGTCTTTATGCTTTTGTCTTCTCACGGCTGATCTGTGCGGATGGGATCAGATGTGCCTTGGAAAGTGCAGCTCCCACTGCTCCTGTGATCACTGTGGAGGAAATCATTTCGCATACTGCGTTGATCCCTACCATGAGACAGCAGCCGATGATGATGTTATGACCGCCCATCAGATTTTTTACATAATCGGTATTTCCGAACAGTCCTACAAGCGCTGACATGAAGAACAGGGTATTCAGGAATGCGGAAAAGAATCCGGTTACTGCACATGCCACATAGGTATTGCTGACCTTTCGCATGCCTTTAAAAATATATCCGAGACAGATACCGTCCAGAAGACGTGGGATGAAGCGCTGGATAAAGGCAAATACCGGATTGATACCGAAAAGCACAACTCCCATTGCGCTGGAACCGCCTACTCCGATGCACTGGAGAAAGCTGGTCAGGCCGAAGATCGCACCTGCCACGGCTCCTCCTACAGGTCCAAGGACGACTGCACTGATGGCTACCGGGATCACGTTAAAGGAAATGGCCAGTGGCCCGATGTTCAGATATCCCAGTGGTGTGTAGGCCATCAGCAGAAGGATTGCTGCCATCAGGCCCAGTAATGTAAGCTGCGCTGTTGTAAATCTGTTATTTTTCATTTCTTCTCCTCCTTGTTACCGTTCCGCTCTGTGAATATTTCCGGAAATACAGCATTTCCCGGCGTTTTCTGCGGATACAATACGGTGATGGAAAGCGGTGATCTTTTTGTTCCGCTTTTCGTTGTTAAAACCGGTTCCCTGACCGGCTCTGTAGCTATGCTTCTGCCTTTGTGGTAAGCAGAAGGATCTTATCCAGGATCTTTAACGCTGCATCCTCCTTGCTCATAAGCGGGAGTGACACTTCTTCGTCCTGTGTGATAAGAGTCAGGACATTGGTATCTCCCTGGAATCCGGCGCCCTCTACCTTCAGGTTGTTGGCTGCCACCATATCCAGGTTTTTCTTCTCAAGCTTAGCTCTGGAATTACGGAGCATGTCTCTGGTCTCCATGGAAAATCCGCAGAGGAACTGGCCCTGCTTTTTGTGCTGGCCCAGATATTTCAGAATGTCGTCTGTCCTCTCAAGCTCTATGGAAGCCTGATCGTCTTTTTTCTTAACCTTGTCTTCGCTGACCTGCTTCGGACGGTAGTCTGCCACTGCGGCAGCCTTGATGATGATATCCTGTTCATCACTTAAGCCGGTGACCGCCTCAAACATATCTCTGGCAGATGTCACAGGTACGACCTTCACAAAAAGGGGCGGCTCAATGGCAGTAGGTCCGCTTACCAGCGTAACCTCCGCTCCTCTGAGCATGGCCATTTTTGCAATGGCGTATCCCATCTTTCCGGATGAATGGTTGGTGAGACAGCGGACCGGGTCGATGGCCTCCTGGGTAGGTCCTGCCGTTACCAGGAGCTTTTTGCCGGCAAGGTCTTTCTGGAAGGCGGCTTCCTTCAGGATATATTCCAGAAGGGTTTCCGGCTCCGGCATTTTTCCGGCTCCGGTGTCCCCGCATGCCAGGTAGCCACTGGCCGGTGTGATCACCTCATATCCGTAGGTTTGCAGCTTCCGGATATTGTCCTGCACCACGGGATTTTCATACATGGCGGTATTCATGGCCGGTGCAAGGATCTTCTGACACCTGCAGGCCATTACCGTAGTGGTGAGCATATCGTCCGCAAGGCCGTTGGCCAGCTTTCCGATCACGTTTGCACTGGCTGGTGCGATCATCACAACATCTGCCTTCTTGGCAATGGATACATGCTCTACCTGGAACTGAAAGTTCCGGTCAAAGGTATCCACCAGGCATTTATTCCCGGTCAGTGTTTCAAATGTGATCGGATTGATAAAGTTCGTTGCATTCTCTGTCATCAGTACATGGACATCTGCATGAAGCTTATGTAATGCACTTGCCAGATATGCGATCTTGTATGCAGCAATACTTCCTGTGATGCCAAGAAGCACTGTTTTCCCTTTCAGCATCCTTCTCCCTCCTGTCAGTCAACCATACGGATACTCTCGATCACCGGCTGCTGATCCTTTGCAATGGTTCCGTTGCCGTCTGTCGGCTTGGCATCCTTGCAGATCTGATCTACAATGTCCATCCCGGAGGTCACGTGTCCGAATGCAGCATAGTCACCGTCCAGATGTGTGGAATCGGACTGTACGATAAAGAACTGAGAGCTTGCGCTGTCCGGATCTGTGCTGCGGGCCATAGAAATGGTTCCTCTTACATGAGAAATATCGTTCTTCACTCCATTGCTGGAAAATTCACCCTTGATGGTATCTTCTGCTCCGCCGGTTCCGTCTCCGTTTGGATCTCCGCCCTGGATCATAAATCCGTCAATGATCCGGTGGAAGGTCAGACCGTCATAAAAATTGTCCTGTACCAGCTTTACAAAATTTGTGACTGTGATGGGTGCGGTGTCTGCATCCAGCTCTACATCGATCTCGCCATAATCCTTTACGATAATGGCAGCATGATGGGTTCCTGTCAGCTGCTGGCTGGTATCGATCACAGTTGTTCCTGCCATTTGTGCATCCTCGGAACCATCGGAAAATTCTCCGTCTGCGCTGTCTGTATCCTCTGTACTGTCTGCGGAGCTGTCTGCAGAAGCTTCGGTTTCATGTGAAGTGTCCTCTGCATCACCGGAAGCCTCCTGATCATCGGCGCTTTCTTCATGGTCTGAAAAGCCTGCCGCCTCAGCCTCCTCCTCGGATACTGCATTGGCTGCTGTCTCTTCATCTACGCCTGTCTGTCCTTCTGAGGTTTCTTTCTCCAGAGATTCTTCCTTCTGGTCTGCTTTGTCAGAAGTACTGTCTGTGCTTCCGCATCCGGAAAGCATTCCTGCGGTAAGAGCTGTCGCAAATAATACGGCTAAAACCTTACGTTTCATATTTATAAGTCCTCCTTATCAGATCCCGAAAACGCCTGTTCCGGCATTTTCAGGTGAGCTTTTCACTCTCCCCCCTGTAAGCTTTTCTCAGTTTAACATCATCTTTTCATAAAGTCAACTTTGCACGGAACCAGGTGCAGGAGTTACTGTTCATTTTGTTCTCAGCAACGTGCAGGATTCCCTTTGTTTTGCCTTGTATCTCTTCCGGTTCTCTGCTAAAATCATGTATGGAGCTTATTATGGGCTCCGTACATATAAGTAGAAAGTGAGGAATCAACATGGAAAAGATCACAAGTTTTACCATTGACCATATCAAGCTTCAACCTGGCGTATACGTTTCACGTAAGGATCCGGTTGGAGATCAGGTGATCACTACCTTCGATATCCGTATGACTTCTCCCAATGAGGAGCCTGTTATGAACACAGCCGAGCTTCACGCCATGGAGCATCTGGCAGCTACCTTCCTGCGGAACCATAAGGAGTTTGGCCCGAAGGTCATTTACTGGGGTCCTATGGGCTGCCGTACCGGAAATTATCTTCTTCTTAACGGGGATTATGAATCCAGAGATATCGTTCCGCTGATGATCGAGATGTTTGAATTTATCCGCGATTTTGAGGGTGAGATCCCGGGAGCTTCTCCCAAGGACTGTGGAAATTATCTGGATATGAACCTTGGCATGGCAAAATATCTGGCAAAGAAATTCCTGAACGAAGTTCTCTACGATATCAAGCCGGACCGTCTTGTTTATCCGGAATGATCTGCGGGTACGATCCGCTGGCATGATCCTTGTGTTCTGAACGGACTGGACTATATGCCGAAACAAAAAAACAGGCTGCCTGTATCGATGTATTTCATCAGATACAGCTGCCTGTATCGATGTATTTCATCAGATACAGCTGCCTGTTTTTTATTATATCAAGCAGATATCTGCAATTGAAGCAGGATCAGGATTTCCCTGATCTGGTCAAAGCCTGTAGTCTGTGCTCTACTGTGCTGCTTCTGCGGTAGTATCTGCTGCCACTGCTCCTACCGGCGGGGTTGTGCTGACGTAATCGCCGGATGCGTAGCAGGTCTGGCCATTATAATCCACACGGATCCATCCATTGTCACAGACACCGGTACACTTTAGGGATTCTCCGGAAAGGACACCTGCCACAAACTCTGCCTCTGCATTGGCGTCAGAACGTAAATTCACACCCTCCACTGCATAGTAGGTGGCATCCTGAGCCTGTACGTTGATGCCGCTTGGGGTCTGCTCCGTAGCTGCTGTCTGTGCTGCGGGATCTGCTGCCCCGGCTGTGGTAGAGTCTGCCGCCGCTGCTGCTCCGTCTGCTGTGGAATCTGCTGCTGCCTTCGGTGTAGGTGTTGCAGTTGCCTTCGGCTTCTCTGTGGGCTCCGGCGTCGGTGTGGAATCTACTACTGTTACCACTGCATCGGTTCCTTCCTCATATCCACAGCCCTGTGCAAGGAAAGCCGCGCCTATTATCAAAGCCATAATACATTTTTTCTTCATTTTATCTGATTCCTCCTTATACGCCGGTAAAAAATTCTCTGCGTCCAATATACACGATTCTGCAATATTATGCAAGTCCTGGCCGGTTCTTTCACATATTTACCGGCTCAAAAAGCACCCGGACAGTTCCGCCGCAGATCATTCCCAGATCTCCTGCCCCCTGTCCCAGCTCGTAAACCTTTGTCTCCGTATTTCGGATATTTACTGCGTGTTTTCCGGCTTCAAACTCCACTTTTCCGCCGCCGATGCTTCCTGCCGTACTTCCGTCCCGAAATACGAACATCTTGCTCCCGGTTCCTCTTGGTGAGGAGCCCTTCTTCTCGATGATCGTGACCATGGTTCCCGGTGTACTGCGGCGTACTGCTGCCTCCACCTCCTCATCACAGTAGGTGCGGAAATGCCGGTTCTTTTCCTGCACGATCTCTGCCATGATGCTCACGGCGATCTCAGCCGGCATCTGTCCTCCGATGGGAAGTCCGATGGGGGCATGGATCTGATCCAGCTGTTCCTCCGTAAAGCCCTCTTTCAGGAGCTTTTCCCTGGTGATCCGCACCTTTGTCCTGCTTCCGATCATTCCGAAATATGCAAAGGGTCTCTTAAGGATCGCTCTTGCACAGGCGGAATCCCCCAGATGGCCTCGTGTCACCACTACATAGTAGGCATTTTCATAGGGAGGGATCCTGTCGGACAGGGTATCAAAATCTCCAAAGATCCTCTCATCTGCCATGGGGAATCTTTCCTCCGTCACAAATTCCTCCCGGTCATCCATAACTGTTACATGAAAGCCCAGCATCCTGCCGATCTCTGCTACCGGAAGAGAAACATGTCCGCCACCCAGTATGATCAGCCTGGGATTCTTCTCGTAGGTTTCCACAAATATCTCCCGGTCTCCATTTTTCACAACGCCGGTTTCCACAGCTGCTTCCACGGAAGCCTTCAGGAATTCTTCTGCTTCTTTATTTCTTTCTGCTCTCTTCGGATAAAAAAAGCTGCTTTCTTCCAAAAGATATTTCAGCCCGGCATCCTCTCCGTTCAGAAGGATTCCTGTTTTTACACGCCCTCTTTTTTCTACCACATCATATATTGTCTGATACATTCTCTGTGTCCTTTCTGTCCGTCTTTCGCTGTTTATTCCGCGGCAAGCTCCTTTACCGCCCCGGCAGCAGTGTCCACCTCTTCTTCCGTATTAAAATAAGAAAAGCTGAAGCGGACGGCTCCTGTTTTTTCGGTTCCCAGCGCTTTGTGCATCAGCGGTGCACAGTGGCCGCCGGCTCTTACACTGATCCCGTACTCTTCATCAAGGACCATGGCCACCTCTGCCGAATCCATCTCTGCAATATTCAGAGTCACCACAGGGGAGCGTTCTTCCCTGGAAAAATCCCCGTACAGGGTGACTCCCGGAATTTCCTTTACCTGGTCATAAAAACGCCACATCAGCTGCTGCTCTCTTTTTCGGATCTGTTCTGTTCCAATTTCGGTAATCCAGCTGATGGCTGCGCCAAGACCTGCGATCCCGTGGCTGTTCAGGGTGCCTGCCTCCAGTGTCTCCGGCATATCCTGCGGATGCTCTCTCTGAAAGGTGAGGACGCCGCTTCCGCCTACCTTCAGAGGCTCCACAGATACCCCCGGCCGGACACAGATGGCTCCTGTGCCCTGGGGTCCCATAAGGCCCTTATGTCCGGAAAAGCAAAGAATATCTATATGATCTTTTTTCATGGAAATCGGAAATACTCCTGCTGTCTGGGCAGCATCCACAATAAAAAGCTTCTGGTGCTTCTGTGCGATCTCACCGATGGCATGGATATCATTGAGATTTCCTGTCAGATTGGAAGCGTGGGTACAGACGATCACCTTCGTCTCCGGACGGATGGCTGCTTCAAGCTCCGTAAGGGAGATCCGTCCCTTGCGGTCTGCCGGCAAGATCGTAAGCTTCATGCCCTTTTTTTCCAGGCGGTACAACGGACGGAGCACACTGTTGTGATCCATCTCCGTACAGATCGCATGGATAGTTCCCTCCTCTGGATGAAGTGTTCCCTGCAGGGCGATATTGAGCGCTTCCGTGTCATTGGATGTAAAGGCCACACATTCCGGTCCCCATACGTCAAACATCTCTGCGATCTGGCATCTTGTATTAAAAATAAGCCTTGAGGCTGCCATTGCTTCGCCGCTGCTGCCCCTTCCGCTGTTTCCTGCATGCTGCATGGCTTCCACCACAGCACGCGGCACACAGTCCGGCTTATGAAAGCTTGTAGCCGCGTTATCCAGATAAATCATTTCATCCTCCTTGTGATTTTTATCAAATACCTTTATAATAAACTCTGGCTTTATTTTATACTATCCGAGGAGGTTTTCCAATGAAAAAAACATCTTTTTTCAACAGTCTGCCATTTAAGCTGCTGGTCGCTGTGATCCTGGGGATCATAGCCGGGCTTATCCTGAACCGGTACAGCACCAACGGAATCTCCATGGCAGTTCTTAATATCACAGTTACTATCAAGTACATTCTGGGCCAGCTCATTACCTTCTGCGTGCCGCTGATCGTGCTGGGATTTATCGCTCCGTCCATTACCAGGCTTGGCAAAAATGCTTCGCTGATGCTGGGTGTTGCGGTTGTCCTCGCTTACGGCTCCTCTGTTGGCGCAGCGCTTTTTTCCACAGCCTCCGGCTTTCTCATCATTCCACATCTGTCCATCCATTCCTATGCTGCAGGACTGAAGCGGCTGCCGGAGGTGATCTTTGAGCTGGAGATCCCGCAGATCATGTCCGTTATGAGTGCTCTTGTTTTTGCAATGATGCTGGGACTTGCCGCCACCTGGACAAAGGCGAAGCTGATCACTGGGCTCCTGGATGAATTTCAGAAAATCGTTCTTTCTCTGGTGGCTCGGATCATCATCCCCATTCTTCCGTTATTTATCGGCACTACCTTCTGCGGCCTTGCCTACGAGGGAACCATCACCAGACAGCTGCCTGTTTTTCTGAAGATCATCGTACTGGTGCTTGCCGGGCATTTTATCTGGATGGCTCTTCTTTACATCCTTGCAGGAATCTATTCCGGAGAAAATCCTCTGGAGGTTGTCCGCCATTATGGTCCTGCCTATCTGACTGCCGTAGGGACCATGTCCTCTGCAGCCACACTGGCCGTTGCACTGCAGTGTGCCTCCAAGGCAAAACCGCTCCGCAAGGATCTGGTCAGCTTCGGGATTCCTCTTTTTGCAAACATCCATCTATGTGGCTCCGTTCTGACAGAGGTTTTCTTCTGTATGGCGATTTCGAAGATCCTGTACGGTTCCGTTCCAACGCCGGGTACCATGGTTCTGTTCTGCCTTCTTCTGGGTATCTTTGCCATCGGAGCTCCCGGTGTTCCCGGAGGAACTGTCATGGCATCCCTTGGCATCATCACCGGGATACTGAAATTCGACAGCTCCGGTACTGCACTGATGCTTACCATCTTTGCACTGCAGGACAGCTTCGGAACCGCATGCAACGTGACCGGCGACGGTGCACTGACACTGATGCTTACCGGCTATGCAAAGCGCCATCATATTGAGGAGGATGATATAAGTAACTAAATATATTGCAGAAAGATATTAAATGTGTTTAAATATACTTATGGAGGTATATTATGGACACATCAA
>OJAG01000015.1_pt1 | contig 147703 bp, 118 predicted proteins | sample 1589021 | NCBI WGS metagenome assembly OJAG01 (sample SAMN03283264) | human gut metagenome | biome: human-associated habitat; material: feces | host: Homo sapiens | place: USA | collected 2013 | reverse complement strand
GGTGTAGAGCAGGGGAAAAGGTGGAGATAATATCAAATCCTTACCTATTGCTATAGATATTAAGAAGCACGGGAGAGATGCTGAAAAATAACGGATATAACATAAAGGTCATTAATCTTATAGATATGGATCAGTCTGACTGTTATAATCCTTTTTCCTATATAAGAGAAGAAACAGATGTAATAAAACTTATAACAAACCTAATTGCAAATACAACGCCTAAAGGGGCAACATCAGCTGATCCGTTCTGGGAAAAAGCCGAGGGAATGTTCCTTCAGGCGTTGTTTTATTATGTGTGGCTTGAGGTTCCACCTAAAAGAAGAAACTTTGAAACAGTACTTAAACTTATGGGAAAAGCTGAGGTAAAGGAAAAGGGTAAGCCATCACAGCTTGATGCCATAATGAAAGCTTTGGAAGAGACAAGCCCGCTTGGTTCAAATCATCCTGCCGTAAAGCAGTACAACAAATGTATGAGAGGGGCAGGAGATACTGTCCGCTCCATTATTATCAGTGCGAATTCAAGACTTGCTTTTCTTGAAAATAAGAAGGTACTAAGGATTCTTTCAAGAGATGAAATGAATCTTGCTGATATTGGCATCGGAGTAAATGGAGATTGTGAAACCAAGACTGCACTGTTTTGTGTTATTCCTGATTCGGATAAATCCTACAACTTTATTATAGGAATGCTGTATACACAGATATTTCAGGAACTATACTATCAGGCGGATTTCAATTTCGGTGGAAGATTACCTATACATGTTACTTTTATGTTGGATGAATTTGCAAACGTTGCTCTGCCGGATGACTATTGTTCATTACTGTCAACAATGCGAAGCAGGGAAATAAGTTCTGTAATCATCATACAGAACCTTGCACAGATTAAAGCATTGTTTAAGGAAACGTGGGAAACAATTCCAGGAAACTGCGACACGCTTATTTATCTTGGAGGTAATGAGCAGAGTACCCATAAGTATATATCAGAGCTTCTTGGAAAGGGAACCATTGATAAGAGGTCAAGCGGAGAAACAAGAGGACGTCAGGGAAGCAGCTCAAGAAATTATGATGTGCTTGGAAGAGAACTTATGACACCTGATGAGGCAAGAAAATTTGACAATAAAAAGTGTCTTATATTTATCAGAGGATTTGATCCCATTGTGGATAATAAATTTATACCGTTTAAGCATCCTGCGTTTGAACAGACTGCTGACGGTAAAGGAAAACCTTATATACACACACCTAAGGAGGATTCGACTTTTGTCGGTCCTCCTTTTGAAATCCTTAATAAACAGTCATTGGCATATTTTGAAAAGCTAAAGGAAAAAGGTGAAAACGTGTACATAGATGAAATGACACTGGAACAATTCATGCTGCTTGGTAATGACGGAATTGAAAAGAGATTAAGTAAAGCTCAAAGTAACGAGAAAAAAAGTCCTGCAGAAAAGGAAATGGCATATGAACTTGAGTATCAGGATGATGATGCTTCAGGTGGTGAAAAAAACACGGTAAAAAGAAAAGCATTAAAAGATGACACAGTTACAAACCGAATACTTAACTGGAACTTTTCAAAGGAACAAAAAGAAGAAGCAAAGGCAGCAATGAAAGAAGGAATTCCGGTTAAAAGGATTCTTGAATATTTTTATCCTGAGACATCGGTGGAAGAAATGAGAAACAAATTTAGAAGTTAGAAAAGGAGTAAGAGATTATGATAAGAGATTTAGTTAAGAAAATGAAAGATAAGAAAGAGACAGTTGGTGCAAAAATTAAAAACAATGTGATTCCGGCATTATCTGGAGCATTAATGATGACAACGATTGAATGTACAAATGTATTAGCAACGGATACAAGCTCTGTAACAAAACCGCTTGATAATCTTAAAACATTGATACTGGCAATTATCGGAGCAATCGGTGTAATAATTCTTGCTAAAAACGTAATGGAGTTTGCACAGGCATATCAGCAACAGGATTCGTCCACAATGAATTCTGCCCTTAAAGGAATTGTAGCAGGAATAATGATGGCAGGAATATCATCAGTTCTTGGAATTCTTGGATTTTAGAATCTAAAAACGGAAGAAAAGAGGTGATGAAAGTTGGATATTTTTAATCTGGGACAGCAGATACTTGATTTGCTTGAGATGGTCTTTGGATTCTGGAACAATCAGATATCACTTGTATTTGCTCTCTTAGGACAGTCACCGGTCAGTTTCAAAAGCGGGGGTCCGTGGGGAGTAATACAGAATCTGGAACCAATTTTTGTAGGTGTCGGTTCTTCGCTGGTTGTACTGTTCTTTGTTATTGGTTTTTGCTCGGAGAGTGTGGATGTAAAAGAGGACATGAGGTTTGAAGTTATTCTTCGTATGCTTATGAGAATAGGAATAGCAGAATGGCTTGTAGCAAACAATGTAACAATAATGAAAGCATTTTTTACCTCCGCAGGCAATCTGGTAAAACTTGTCGGAGCAGGAGAAATGGCAGAGCTTACCATAGACAGCGGACAGGCTGAGATTATAAAAAATCTTGGCTTTGGTTCAAGTCTGGTAATGCTGATACTTGCATCAATACTTTCCATTGTCATCATAGTGTGTGGATTTTTCCTGATATATACAGTGTATTTCAGATTCCTAAAGATACTGATTTTAGTACCTTTTGGAGCAATTGCATTTTCAACAGTCAGTGGAAACAGAATGGTAAGCCATACGGCGGTTTCATATGCAAAGTACTTTTTATCAATTGTGTTTGAGGCTGTGACAATGGCACTGGCTATAGTAGTGTGCAATGCACTAATAAGTGCAGGACTTCCGTCATTTACGGGAGAATATGCTGACTGGACTCAGACACTTATATATCTGTGTGAAATGACATTTACAATCGCACTTACAGTAGGAACGGTAAAGGGTGCACAAAATCTTACAAGCAGGGCATTAGGATTATAAAAGTTAGGAGGAGAGAAGATGAACAAAAAGATGAATTATGAATCTAAATGGGGAGATGTAAATGTAGAACTTTCAATGAGCCAGTATACAGACAATGGCAATATTTATCTTGAACTGGTAAATACAGAGGGTGAATATCCGGAACCTTATGGAAACATAACTGTTAATTTAGTGGAAGTACCTAAATACTGCGGATATGTTGATACAAATAACATGCCGGAGATGGAAAAGTTTTTGGAAGAAAATGATTTAGGAGATTTCACGGGAATTACATTAAAAAGCGGTTTTTGCGAGTATCCGCTTTATGTTTTCAATGTGGATAAACTACGAGAGTTATGCCCCAAACAGATGGCTGAATATGAAAAAAACTTTGAGCGTAACAGAGATAAAGAACATGAAAAAGGGCAGGTGAAATAAATGTCAGTGGAAATAAATAAAGATATAGATAAATTTCAGGAATCGGTTGTGTTAGGACTTACAGCAAAACAGCTTATAGCTTCAATTCTAAGTGTGCTGGTGGGTGGAATAATAGTATTCCTTACATATAAAAAAGTAGGTCTTACGTTGTCAGCATATATAGCCATTCCGGTGGTGGCTCCAATAGCTTTAAGCGGATTTTATACATACAACGGAATGAGCTTTATGCAGGTAATGAAAAAAAGAATACAGTTTATGTTTAAAGCAAAACCGTTACTTTATAAGTCTACGGAAAATGCAGAGGAGTTAAAGAAAATCGCAGCACAGATTGAGGAAGAAAAAAGAAAGACGGAAACGGATAATAAATCAGAGTTTAACAAAACAAAAAAGAAAATGATTGTGGTGCTTGCAGTAAGCATCGTGTCAGTAATTGCAGCCATAGGCATTGCCTGTGGCTGTAAATTTTTATAAGGAGGAAATAACATGGGATTATTTACGGATGGGTTTAAGAAATTAAAGAAAGCATCTGAACCGCTTTACAAAAGTCCTAAATCCATACAGGAAACAATAGAAATAATGGAAGTATCTGAAAGCGGAATCTTTAAGGTACAGCAGAATAAATATTCAAAAACATACAAGTTTATGGATATTAATTATACAACTGCAACTTATGACGAGCAGGAAGAAATACTGCAGAGATACTGTAAATTCTTAAATTCTTTTGACTGTTCTTTTAAGATTACAATCAATAATAAAAATAAAGACATGCAGGATTTGAGAAAGTACATACTTCTTCCATACTTAAATGACGGTTTTGATGATTTCAGAAAAATATATAACAAAATCATAGAGGAGAAGATAAAGGAAGGAAGACAGGGAATAGAGCAGGAAAGATATCTGACCGTAACTGTTGAGAGAAAAACATTTGAAGAAGCAGGGGCACAGTTTGCAACCATTGAGGTAAATATAAGAAAAGCATTTAATGAACTTGGAACAGGTATTAAAGCGTTAACAGGAAATGAAAGACTCCATGTGCTGCATGATTTTTACAACATTGGAAAAGAAGATGAGTTTGATTTTGACATAAGGGAAGCAAAACGTGTGGGAAGAGATTTCAGAAATGATTTGTGCAATGGAATGATTAAGTTTCATCAGGATTATTTTGAGACAGAAAACAAGTTTTGCCGGGCATTATTTTTCAAAAAATATCCAAAGAGTTTGTCAGAAGAACTTCTTAATACAATCACAATGCTTCCGGTACATATGATAACAAGCATAGATGTTGTTCCGGTTCCAAAAGATATGACCATTAGGGTTTTACAGAAAAAGTATTTGGGAGTAGAATCAGATATTATAAAACAGCAACAGGTAAGAAACAGAAACAATGATTTTTCAACAGAGATTTCTTATGCAAAGAGGATGGAGAAAAAAGACATTGAAGACATGATGAACAACGTAAGGGAAAATGATGAGAGCATGTTTTATACTTCCGTTAATATAATCGTTATGGCAGACAGTAAGGAAGAACTGGAAAGTGCCTGTGAAACAATTGTGACAATTGGAAAAGGTAATGGAGTTACAATCGACACAAATCAGTTTATGCAGAGGGAAGCATTAAATACCATACTTCCAATTGGTGTAAGACAGATTGAAACAATGAGAACAATGCTTACCAATTCACTTGCAGGTTTAGTTCCATTTAACGTGCAGGAATTAAATGACGAAGGCGGCAATTATTACGGTATCAATCAGGTGTCAAAGAATATCAATGTTGGAAACAGAAAGAAGCTTATAAATGGAAACGGGTTTGTATTTGGTGTTCCCGGTTCAGGAAAATCCTTTTTCAGCAAAATGGAAATGGGAAGTGTTTTTTTAAAAGGAGAAGATGATGTAATCGTAATTGATCCGATGCATGAATACTTTGACATTGCAAAGACGTACGGAGGAACAGTTGTTAATTTATCAACGTATACGGATAACTATGTAAATCCTCTTGATATGGACGTGTGGAATCTGGATGCCAGAGACTCAAAAGGATGGATTAGGGAAAAATGTTCATTTATGTTTGGCTTGTGTGAACAGTGTCTTAATAAACCGCTTACACCGCAGCAGCGTTCTATTATTGACAGGTGCTTAACAGAGATGTATTTGGATATCGCAAGAAGCAGAGAAAAGTATATTCCGGTAATGTCTGATTTTTATGAAAGACTATTAAACCAGACAGATGCAGATGAAAGAAAGATAGCTAAGGATATTGCCCTTTCTCTTGAAATCTTTGTAAAAGGTTCCTTAAACATTTTTAATAATCAGACAAACGTGGATATGAATAACAGATTTACTGTTTATGGAATAAGAGACTTAGGACAGGACCTTGCCCCGGTATCTATGCTTATTATGATGGAAGCAATTCAGCAGAGAATTGTTGAGAACGGACAAAAAGGCAGGGCAACATGGCTTTACATAGACGAATTTCATGTTCTCTTAAATTCAGAGTACAGTGCAAAGTATTTACAGCAGCTATGGAAAAAGGTAAGAAAGCAGGGTGGACTATGCACAGGCATAACACAGAATGTTATTGACCTTTTGCAGAACTATACTGCAACGACTATCTTGCAAACAGTGAGTTTGTGGCAATATTAAAACAGGCAAACACAGATGCAGAAAAAATAGCGGAAGTGGTAGGTGTATCAGAGTCACAGCTTGAATTTGTAAGCAATGCACCGTCAGGCATGGGACTTATTAAGTGTGGAAACGTGATTATTCCGTTTGATAATACTATCAGCAAAGACACAGAGCTTTATAAATTGTATAATACAAATATCCATGAAAGAATAGCAAATAAGGAAAGTATCAATAGTTAAGTGAGTAGATAAAAGGAATAACCTATGTTAAAATTGTATCAGATAAATATGTGATTCTATTTTAACAAACCAATAAATTGTATTGGGTAAAGGAGGAGTAATGGGAAAAATAATTTATGAAAATTCAGAACCTGTAATCCATTTCGATTATTTGGTAAATAACAGTAAATATAATAAACTAACGAGGGAAAATTATGCGGTTATAGATAAGCGAACGTCATTTTATTTTAAAAATAATCCAAAAGCATACGAAATAAATAAGTCGGATATTGATGAAGGAAAAGTGCCAAGATATGATTTAGCATTAGACAAAAAAGGATTAACATATACAGATGAATGGTGCGAAAAACATAGAGAACAGGCTTTAAAAAATTTTGATATGAATATGGAGTATTATAAGTATGTGGGCAAAAATTTTGAAGAAAAACTAAATGAATTTTTGTTGACAGATGGAAGTGAGTTTAAAGAATACTATTCTCTAAATCACGAAGATATGAAAAAACCAGGAATATATATGCTTGTATTAGGTGAATATAAAAGAATCTATATAGGAATTACCAGAAAGCAAACATTACGCCGAAGAATATTAAAACATTGGAGCACGGTAAAACAGTTTGATAGATTAATATGGGGAAGCGTTAATAGTTCAATTATATCAATTGATTCGTTTGGGTGTTTAGATACAACAAGGATTTTTTTGATACCTGTAGATAGCGAAGCGATTGACGAGTTATATGAAAAAGAATTACAAATTACAAGTAGTCCGTTGATTTACAATTTTCTTCAAAACAGAACATCCGGTGGAATGACAACGTATATGGATTCAGTGATGAATATGAGATGTATTGATATAAAAAATAATTGTATAAAAGACCTTTGAGGTAAAGGAATAACAATACAAAAAAATGAAGAGTAATAAGCTAAAGATACTTTATTGTTTAGGTACTATTACAGTATAAACGGTGGAGGAGTTGGTGATATGGTACAACAAAAAGTAAAAAATGAACATTATGTTCCACAGAGATATTTGCATACATTTGCAAAACAAAAGGGAAAAACATATCGTTTTAATATTTTTGATAAAGAAAAAATTCAAATTAGACCGGGAAATGTTGAAGATTATGCATCGGAAAGATATTTTTACGATGTAGATTTTGAGCAGTTGAGAAAAAAAGCAGAAGAAAAAGATCCCAATTTTAAGATAGATCCTGAGATGGAAAAGTTGATGCAAGAGATTGACACTCAACATATTGAGCATTTTTTTGCAGAAAATGTAGAAACTTTTTTGTTTGATTCTGTTGCACAAATTACATCAACTTATATGATGGCAAATCCTGTACGATTGTTAGAAATGGAAATTCTTAACGATGAACAAATGGATAAAATTTCGTTATATCTTGCATTGCAACAAGTGAGAACAAAGGAATTTAGGCAAGTAATCATTGAAACGTATGAAAGAATGCCATTACTACTAATGAAAAAAATGGCTAAATCGGAAGAAGAAAGAGAATTATTAAATAATATTAGACTAGAATGGAATGACGAAAATCAGAAGAAATTGCTTCATGCACAGATGATATTGGATGAAGATAATATTACAAAGTTAGCATTAGTATTTAGGGATAAATATTGGATGGTGTTAATTAATGAAACCGGGATGCCATTTTATACTTCGGATAATCCGGTGGTACGATATGGACATTGTGGACAAATGGGATATGGAAGCCGGGGAATAGAAATTGCATTTCCAATAAATTCACGATTGATACTTGTTTTACGTGATAGGGACTACTTCTCAACGGATGGAGTTCTTCATAAGCATTTTTGTAAAATAGACGAAGAAAATGTTATTTTTTATAACGCTTTACAAGTGCAACAAAGTTATAGATATGTTTTCTGTAAAGAAGAAAAATTTGATTTGGCAAACGATATACTAAAAAAAGAGCCTGAATTGAGTGATATAAATCGCAATAGATTTTTTATGTGTTGATAGATTTTTTGAATTCTACGGAGGTATATGTAGTTTGGTTGAAGTACAGTTTTATGATAGTATTAATGATAATTTATTAAAATTTGCGGTCATTATTTCAAAATTTGACGGGAAGTGGGTTTTTTGTAAACATTGGGAGAGAGATACCTATGAAGTTCCAGGTGGACACAGAGAAGCAGATGAACCTATTTTAGAAACAGCAAAGAGAGAATTGCAAGAAGAAACGGGAGCTGTTAATTTTGAAATAAAGCCAATATGCGTGTATTCAGTGAAAGGCAAGACAAGAGTGAATGAAAATATAGATGATGAAACGTTTGGAATGCTTTTTATTGCTGATATTACTTCTTTTGGAAATATAAATAGTGAAATAGAAAAAATTATTATTGTAGATGATTTGGTTGATAATTGGACATATCCATTAATTCAGCCTAAATTGATAGCTGAGGCAAAGAAAAGAGGCTATATATAATCACTCGAAGTTTTCAATTTGCCGAAGAGACAAATTCAAAATTATCGAGAATATAAAGTGATGTAAAAATTTGCAGTTGATGGTGAGATTATATGTAATTTTGTTAGAAGAATCAGCAATTTGGGAACAGTTAAAGCGAAAGAAATGATTTAATATATAACTACCACGTGGAGTTGAGAGGTGATGGTTATGAATCACGTACTAAAATATATTGAAGAACATTTAGAAGAATCATTAAATATAAAAAGATTGGCAGAGATAGCTGGGTATTCTGAGTATCATTTTATTCGTATGTTTAAGCGATATACGAATGAAACCGTTATGGAGTATGTTTGCCGACGTAGACTTATTAGGGCATGTGAAGATATTTTGTTGGGGATGCGTATAATTGACGTTGCAATAAAATATGGATGGCAGTCACATAGTGCTTTTTCTAAGTCGTTCAATAGAGAATTTGGATTTCCACCATCACTCCTTAAAACAATGAAATTAGAAATTGATTGTATAGGAGGTAGTTATATGAATCATATTTTTTTGCAAACTACAAAAATTGGTATGAGCAAAGAGGAATTGCTTGAACTACTGGAAGAAACAATGGATAAAAATAGTATTGCTTTTGCCCCCAAAAAATTATCAGAGGTTTTTAAAGTAGCATGCAATGCTTATAAAGACAAAAAAAGATATTCGGGTGAGGAGTATGTTACGCATCCTATAAATGTTTCAATCTTGTTAGCTGAATTAGGGGCGGAACAAGATATTATTTTAGCAGGCATGTTTTGTGATGTGTCGACCAAAGGGAATGATGCCAATTTAGAAAATGAATTGCCATACGACATATGGAATATAGTTAAACGAATTGATAATCAAGAATCAAATGAAGTGATTTTGATTAAACTTGCTGAAAGACTTCACAATATGCGAACAATAGATTACATTGATGAAAACAAAAAAGTAGCAAAAGCGAAAGAAACTATTGAAATTTATATGCCTTTAGCAAGAAAAATTAATAATCAAAAATTGATTGATGAACTTAATAATTTGGCCTATAAGTACAATAATTGATACTTGTTAGTCATTGCAGTTAATATAAGGGGAACCCAGGTTTAATGTATGATATTTTGTTTGAACGCAGAACAGAAATATGGTAATCTTGTCAATATTTAAGTTTCATGAAATAACAGAAAATCATCAAAAGATAGAAAATCGCAATTGTTGTATTTTATAAGAAAACCTATGAATTAAAAAAATATATAACATCACTTAAAAATTGTTAAGCCATTACAAAGCTAAAAACTTTGTAGTGGCTTTCTTTATGCAGGAGGAAAAATGGAAAAGAGGAAAGAGAAAAAGGAAAGGCATATCCATAGCCGTGATATGCCAAATTTCCGTAGAAATGATACAGATAAAAGAAAAGTCATTAAAGATAAAAAGAAAGTCCTAAGACAAGGAACAGATATGGCAGTAAGAACGAGAGTAAAAACCACGCTAGACCAAATGGAAGGCAGTGAGGAAGTAGAAAATGCACTGGTTACTGCGGCAGTTGTTACAACTCCCATTAGAAAAACAGCAAGTAAGACAACTAAAACTGTAAAAGAGAAAGCAAAGCGAAAACGTGTAAAAGAGCAGTCTGAAAAAAATGTAAGGGAAAAGCAGAAAAGTGAAAATAGAAAAATACACAGTCAGACACACAAAGAAGACAGTTATGCAAAGGAAAAGCAAATACGCAAGAGGGAAAATAGTGTAAAGAAAGATACAACAGGAGGAAATAAAGTAAAATCCGGTAAATCAAACAGCAGTAGTGATAGAGGCAGTCATTCAGCTTCCAAAAGCAGAAAGGTTGCTTTTTTTGTGGAAAAATTAAGAAGTACAGGAATGACAACATCGTTAAACAGTGAAAATCAGAAGTCTGGTGTATCTGACATAATGAAGACAGTTATGATAAAGATTGGTGCTGTTTTACTTCCAATTGTTTTACTTCTGTTTTCCATAGTTGCCATTGCCACAGCGTTGGTAGCCGTAGTTATAGCGGTTATATATAACTCTCCATTTTCTATATTCTTTCCACCATTAGAGAATGGAGATACCGTTATGACAGTCACAAGCCAGTATGTTGCTGAGTTTAACAGAGACATCAATACTATGGTTACCGAACATAAGGACTGTGATATTGGAAAAATCGTATACGTGGATTATGAGGGAACATCATCCGCGCCATCCAATTACTATGATGTCATGAGTGTATATATGGTTAAATACGGTGTAGGAAATACTGCAACGGTTATGAATGATACAGCGAAGGCAAATCTTAAAACAGTGTTTGATGATATGTGTTCATACACCACATCAACGGGAGAAGAAAAGATTAAAAATGAAAGTGGTAAGAAAGAAAAGAAAAAAGTTCTTTATGTAAATGTTACTTTAAAAACATATCATCAAATGGAAACAGAGTATGGAATGAGTGATGATGAAATAAGTATGCTTAATTCCCTGATGAGTCCTGAAAATCTGTCTTCACTGGGTATTACCAGTGGCAGTACGGGAACACAAACCGGAGGGAATAAAAAGTCATTGCTTACGCAGAATGAGATTAATGAGATTTTAAACAAGATAACTGATGAAAAAGCAAAAACATCAGTGAGTTTTGCATTGTCAAAAGTAGGTTATCCGTATAGTCAGCCACTTAGAAATTCAGGGACACATTTTGACTGTTCATCTTTGGCATATTATGCATGGAACAGTGCCGGCATATCTGTAATGACAGACGGTTCAAATACGGCAGCATCAGAGGCTAAGTGGTGCAGTGATAATGACTGTACTGTGAAAGAAGAAAACCTAAAGCCGGGAGACCTTATATTCTACAGTTATTCCAATAACGGAAGATATAAAAATATAAGTCATGTAGGAATTTATGTAGGAGACGGAAAAATGGTGGAAGCTGTGGATGAGGCAACGGGAGTTGTTATGCAGGATTACCATAATGGTGGTCTGGTTATGATAGGAAGACCGGATAAAAAGAAGAAAAATTAAAATTATTAAGGAAGCAGAGCATAAATTGTTTTGCCTCTTTTGGAACAGGAGGACAAATGAGAGAAACATATATTAAAAACATGGAGTTTTTGATAAGCGAACTTCATAAGGAATGGAATAAAAGCAAAGGAGACAGCAATCAAATTAAAGTATCTTTAAATAAGGCTCATAAATTACGAAGTAAGATTTCAGAACATATAGTAAAACAACAGAAAACTATTAATGAAGACACAAACATTGACTTTGAGGAAAGTATGAAAATGTCAAAAGAAAATTTTGTAATGTTAAGACTGATAAAAAAGATAAACAGAAATATGAAAAAAGGTGAAGAAGAATTTTCTGTAAATCTTGATACAGAAGAATACAATGCATATTTAAAACTTTTAGAATCGAAAGAAGGTGCGTAGCATGGGTAAAAAATATAAAGTGATTTACGCTGATCCCCCCTGGCAGTATCGTGTGTATTCAAAAAAAGGTCAGGGAAGAAGTGCAGAAAATCATTACCATACAATGAATATTGATGACATACGTTCACTTCCGGTGGCTGATATTGCAGATGATGACTGCGTATTATTTTTATGGATTACGTTTCCATGTCTTAAAGAGGGAATTTCCGTAATGGAAAGCTGGGGATTTACATATAAAACCTGTGGCTTTAATTGGGTAAAGAAAAATAAGAAAAAAGATACTTATTTTATGGGGCTAGGATTTTGGACAAGGTCTAATTCTGAAGTGTGTCTAATCGGAACTAAAGGACATCCTAAACGTGTTTCAAAAGCTGTAAGTCAGATATGTGATGCAAGAGTAATGGCACACAGCAAAAAGCCGGATGAAATAAGACAACGTATAGTAGAGCTTTGCGGGAATGTGCCACGCATTGAACTGTTTGCCAGAGAGACAGCTGAAGGTTGGGACTGTCTTGGCGATGAAATTGACGGAAAGGACATAAGAGATGCCTTGAAAGGGGTGATTGAAAATGAGTGCTGATTACAAGGTACAAAGATTATACGACGAGTATATTCATGACATTGTATCCAGTGCAGACAACTGGAAAAACTTTTTAAGAATAACAGGAAGAATTTACAGATATGAGTTTGACAACATACTTATGGTTTATGCACAGCGACCAAATGCAACTCTGGTAGGAGATTATGATTCATGGAAAAAGGTAGGCAGATATGTAAAAAGAGGAAGCAGGGGAATTGCAATATTTTCGTCAAAGATTTTAAAACCACATATGCGATACATTTTTGATATATCTGACACAGGAGGAAAGAACGTTAAACTGACATGGGATTTGAATGGTGATAATCTAAAAAGTCTGGTGGACGAACTGACAGAAGAGGGAAAGATTGAGCCTTATTTAAATGATGACAGAAAAAATTTAGAGAATCTCTTAAAGAACTATACAAAGGAGAACATACGATCTATAATGAAAGAGAAATCCGAAGCAGGGATTTCTGAACTTAACCGGATTACAGGTGGTGTGATTAATGGTGGAGATAATGAAACGCAGGGGCTTACTGTTGAAGAAATGTTATATGAAAGCGTTTTATATGCAGTAGGTACAAGATGTGGATTTGACATGTCCGCTGAAGAACAGGACATGAGTTTTATAATAAATATATCTGATGAAGATGATATTTACCGCTTTGGTTCCCTTGTATGTGACGTATCCTGTAGTGTTCTTAAAGAGTTTAATTACAGAGTAAGACGAATAGAAAAAGAAAGGAGCGTCACAAATGGAAGAAAAGAGAATAACTTATCACGAGGGAGCAGACGGAATGCTGTATCCGAATCTGGAATTGCCACAGGAACAGGAAATAAGCATGACACAGATAGGAAAGTACGGAATGATGGCAGCAGAGTATCTGAAGAAAAACGAGAGGAACAGATACAACACACTGTATCGTCTGGGAAGACTGGCAGAGAAGATGAAGGAAGTGGACACGGAGGCAAACAGCCTGATGGACACACTGATGACGGATTACTTAAAGAAACACAAACCTCAGAATCCTACTTCAACAATGGAAATGTGGAAACTAAGGAATCAGGCAAAGATGATGGCAGAGGAAGTGGTTCTAAATCAGATAGTGTACAGATTTCACTAGAAAATGAATCTGAAAATTCTGACGGACAGATAAATGAAGAATTAAATAAAGAGCTGGATGAAATTAATTCATTTGGAGTATCAGGGGAAGCAGGCTTTGAGCAGGCTTCCTTTTTATTTGATGATAATACTAAAGAAATAACAGTTGCAGACAGTAAAAAGCCTTTGTCTACTCAAAGAAAAAGATATACCTATATGGAACCGAAAAAAGAGCGTGTAGTTCCTCATGACTACATTGTTTCAGTTCTCTTAAGAGGAACCGGATTTGTGGGAGGAAAGGAAAGAGTATATAAAATTTATCAGACAGTGGACAGCCCATCAGAAAGAGCAAAACTTATAAAAAAGGAATTTGGTCTTGGAGGAGCAGGCTGGCCAATTGATGGCTATGGTTTACATGGATATGATACTTTTAAGCCTCAGGGAATGAGATTTCAGTGGAGAGATGCTGAAGGAGAAAAAGAAGGATATGTAAGCTGGAATACTGTTGAGGAAGAATTAAGGGTTCTGATAAACAAAGGAGAATATTATCAGGAGATAATTGAGGAAGAAATAATCGGTGAGTATGATATTCCGGATGAAGTGTTTGAAATGGGTAAAAAGCCCATACCTGACATGGAACGAGACATTGAAAAGAAAGACTTTCATTACAATCTGTGGGAAATTGAAACAGGAGGTTCTAAAACAAGGTATCAGTGGAATGTTGAAGCAATAAAAACATTAAAGCAGATTGAAAAAGAAGAAAGAATTGCAACAGATGATGAACAGAAAATACTTTCACAGTATGCAGGATGGGGTGGAATCCCGGAAGTGTTTGACGAAAAGAATGATTTATGGAGAAGGGAGTATAAAGAATTAAAAGAACTTCTTACCCCGGCAGAATATGAAAATGCAAGAGCAAGTGTTAATAATGCTTTTTACACTTCTCCTGACATTGCCATGTGCATTAATCAGGCACTTGCAAACTTTGGAGTAACAAAGGGAAACATTCTTGAACCGTCTATGGGCATTGGAAACTTTTTCGGCAGTATGCCTGATGCAATGCAAAATTGTAAACTTTACGGTGTGGAAATGGACGATGTTACAGGAAGAATAGCAAAACAGTTATATCAGAACGCAAGCATCACAATTGCAGGATTTGAAGATACAAAGTTTCCGGATAACTTTTTTGATGCTGCAGTCGGTAATGTACCCTTTGGAGATTATAAAGTATATGATCCAAAGTACAATAAGTTAAACTTTCGTGTACATGATTATTTTTTGGCAAAGGCGTTAGACCAGATAAGACCGGGAGGAATAGCGGCATTTATTACAACGAAGGGTACAATGGACAAAGCAAACCCGAATGTAAGAAGATACCTTGCACAGAGGGCAGAATTAATCGGTGCAATAAGACTTCCCAATACGGCATTTAAAGAAAATGCAGGAACGGAAGTAACATCAGACATTTTGTTTTTCAAAAAAAGGGAACGACAGATAGACATTGAACCTGACTGGGTACATCTTGGATATACGAAAGATGGAATACCGGTCAATTCATATTTTGTGGAGCACCCTGATATGATGCTTGGAACAATGGAGTATGATACAGGAAGATTTGGAGATAAAAGCAGATATACCATATGTGTAAAGCATGAAGAAAATTTCAATATCTATGAAAGCTTAAGCAGTGCAATAGGAAAACTTGATGCAACCGTAACAGACTTTGAAATCGAAGAACCGGAAGAAAATGAGGAGATAATTGAGGCAAATCTGGATGTCAGAAATTTTACATATACTTTTTTAGACGGTAAGTTGTATTTCAGACAAAACTCCCAGATGTATTTAAAGGAGTATCCAAGGACAGCTGAGGAAAGGATAAAAGTTCTTGATGAGATAAGAAAACTTACAAGAAATCTTATTGACATACAGACTAAAGGATGCAGTGAGGAAGAATTAAAAAACTGTCAGGAGATATTAAATGATAAGTATGATGAGTTTGTAAATAAATATGGTGCGATTACATCAAAGGCAAATGACAGGGCATTTCGTGATGATGCTGACTATCCTCTTCTGTGTTCTCTTGAAAACATGGATGAAGACGGGGAGGTTACAAAGGCTGACATGTTTTATAAACAGACAATTAAACCGGAGGTGACGATAGACAGAGTTGAAACTGCAGTGGAAGCCCTTAATATTTCAATCAGTGAATTTGGAGAGGTAAACATTCCGTTTATGCTTAGTATATATACACCTGACATAAATGGATATGACGAAGATAAAAATAACAATTTTTCAGATGAGAATAGGTCAGATGATGCAGAGAGACAAAAACTAATAGAAGAACTAAGAGGACTAATCTTTTTAAATCCCTCAAGATATAATGAAAACAATATGGATGAGGGGTGGGAGACGGCAGACGAATATTTGTCAGGAAACGTAAGAAGTAAGCTTACATTGGCAGAAAAGTATGCTGAAGAAACTCCTGAAATATTTAGAATAAATGCAGAAGAACTTAAAAAGGTTCAGCCTAAAGATTTGGATGCATCTGAAATAGATGTAAGGATAGGTACAACATGGATTGAAGAACAGGATTATGAGAAATTTGTTTATGAACTTCTAGGAACACCGAGACGTGCAAAAGCAATAAGAAGTGCTTATTATTCATCAGGAATAATGGTTCATCTGAATAAATACAGTATGGAATGGTTTATAGAAAATAAATCAATGGATAAGCATTCTGTGGCAGCTTCCAAAACATATGGAACAAGCCGCATGGATGCTTATTCTATTTTCGAAGCAAGTCTTAATTTGAAGACCGTAACTGTAAAAGACAGGGTGGATGACGGTGACGGTAAATATCATTATGTTGTAAATAAAAATGAAACAATGCTTGCAAGGGAGAAACAAAACCTGATTAAGGAGAAATTTAAGGAATGGATATTTGCAGAACCGGAAAGAAGAAAGAAATATGTGGATTATTATAATCAGACATTTAATAATACAAGACTTCGCGAATATGACGGTTCAAGCCTGACTTTTCCGGGAATGAATCCTGAGATTGAATTAAGAACTCATCAGAAAAATGCAGTAGCAAGAATATTGTTTGGAGGAAATACATTGCTTGCCCATTGTGTTGGAGCAGGAAAATCATTTGAAATGATGGCAGCGTGTATGGAACAGAAAAGATTAGGTCTTGCAAACAAAACAGCAATGATTGTTCCTAAAGCATTAATAAATCAGACAGCATCTGAATTTCTACGTTTGTATCCGTCTGCAAACATACTGGTTGCAACAGAACGTGATTTTGAAAAAAGCAGGAGACAGCAGTTTATATCAAGGATAGCCACAGGAGACTATGACTGCATTATTATGTCCCATTCCCAGTTTGAAAAAATTCCAATCTCAAAAGAGAGAAAGGAAAGAATGTTAAATGAGCAAATAGAACAGATTTCTTATGCCATAGATGAGACAAAAGAAAAGAACGGCGAAAGATGGACTGTAAAACAAATGGAAGCCCAGAAAAAAAGACTAAAAGAGCAGTTAAAGACTCTTACAGATGAGCAGAGAAAAGATGACCTGATAACATTTGAAGAATTAGGCATTGATTGCCTTATGGTGGATGAAGCACATAATTACAAAAACCTTGCCATATTTTCAAAGATAAATAATGTATCAGGCATAAGCAGTTCGGGAGCAAAGAAAGCAACAGACATGCAGCTTAAATGTCAGTATATAAATGAGATAAATCCGGGAAGAGGAATTGTATTTGCCACGGGAACCCCTATAAGCAATACAATGTGTGAAATGTATGTAATGCAAAGCTATCTGCAGAAGGATACATTGGAAGAAAAGGGAATATATCATTTTGATTCATGGGCAGCAAACTTCGGTGAGATTACAACAACACTTGAACTTACGGTTGAAGGAAGCGGTTTTCGTATGAAAAGCAGATTTAATAAGTTTACCAATCTGCCGGAGCTTATGAACATATTTAAACAGGTTGCTGATGTACAGACACAGGATATGTTAGAGCTTGATGTTCCTAAATTAAGAGATGGAAAGTACATCATTGTGGAATCAGAGCCTGATTGGTATGTCAAACAGGTAATGGAAGATTTTGTGGTAAGGGCAGAGCGTATTAGAAATGGTGGCGTAGATTCAAGTGTTGATAACTTTTTAAAGATAACTCACGAAGCAAGATTGCTTGGAACGGATGCAAGACTTCTTGATAAGGATGCTCCCAACAATCCTGACGGAAAACTTAATAAGGTAGTACAAAATGTGTTCTACGAATATGACAGGGCGAACAGTGAAGGAAAAATAGGCTGTCAGCTTGTTTTTTCAGATATTGGAACACCCGGAGGAAAAGAGTTTGATGTATACAATTACGTAAAGTCTGAACTTGTAAAAAAAGGAATACCTGAAAATGAAATAGCATTTATCCATGATGCAAAAACAGATGCACAAAGAGATATCTTATTTAAGGAAATGAGAACAGGTAAAAAGAAGGTACTTATAGGCTCAACAGACAAATGTGGTACGGGAGTAAATGTTCAGACACATCTTGTAGCAATGCATCATATAGACTGCCCATGGAAACCGTCAAGTATTGAACAGAGAGAGGGACGAGGAATAAGACAGGGCAATTTGAATGAAGAAGTTGCAGTATACAGATATGTTACAAAGGAAACTTTTGATGCATACTCCTGGTCACTTGTGGAAAACAAACAGAGATTCATAAGTCAGGTAATGACAAGCAAGGCAGTATCAAGAACATGTGAAGACATAGATGAGGCAACATTGTCTTATGCAGAGATAAAGGCAGTTGCAACAGGTAATCCGCTGATAAAGGAAAAGATGGAACTTGATAATGAATTGCAGAGATTAAAGCTGTTAAAGTCTAATTACGACAGCCAGAGATATACTTTTCAGGATAATTTTATGATTAAGTATCCGAAACTGATTAAGGCGGTAGAAGAAAAACTTAAGTGTGTAAAGTATGACATTGAAGCAAGAGATAAGGAACTTTTAAAAGGTGACGGATTTGCCATAACCATAGGTAAGATTACATATGATGAGCGAAGCGAAGGCGGTACTGCATTGCTTGAAGCAGTAAGCAAGAGCAAAAGCGGAGATACTTATGAGATTGGAAGTTTTAGAGGTTTCACCCTTTTAGTAGAAAAGAACTATATGGGTATTAATTATATGATACTTCGTGGAAAGACAGAGTATAAGGCTGAAATGTCAACAAGCCCTGTGGGGAATATGATAAAGCTTGACAACCTGTTTAATAACTTAAATGAAAAAGAAGAATTTCTCAAAAAGAAGATTGAACAGTATAAGAGAGACATGGAGTCCTCAAAGAGCGAGTATGAGAAGCCTTTTGCCTATGAGAAAGAATTAAGTGACAAGCAAAAGAGGCAGGCAGAATTAAACGCAATGCTTGATTTGGAAAAGAACATTGATGAAGAGATATGTGTGTCAGAACAGACAAATTTGAAAGTATCAGAGAATGCGAAGAACACGTATACCGTAAACAAAGACAGTAAAACACAGGATATGAGTGAATATCCTAATGAAAGTAACAGGGATGGCAGATAGCTGTCCCTGTTTTAGTAACAAGAAATTTTTAAACATAGCATAATCGAAATTTATGCGGAAAAGGAGTAAAAGATGAAATATACAGTAAAAGTAAACAAGGTAAGAAAAAATAAAGGAAATTTAAGAGGATTTGCGACAGTAGTATTTGGAGAGTCATTTAAAGTGACAAACATTGCAATCCTTGAAAACAGTGAAGGCAATCTGTTCGTATCCATGCCAAGGTACAGAAGCAGTGAAGTGGATGAAAAAAATAACTATATTTATAAAGATATATGTAATCCAATAACAAGAGAGTTTAGAACAGAATTATACGATACAATACTTGATGGATATAAAAACGCAGGAAATGAAAACAGAGAGGTAACAAAAGAGCCGGAAATGCCATCATTTGCTGTTAAGGTGACGCCGTATGAGAGAGAAGGAAGCAATATAAAAGGATTGGCTAGAATATATCTTGATGACAGTTTTGTAATCAATAATGTATCAGTCATTCAGGGCAAAAATGATGTATTTGTGGCAATGCCTTCTTACAAAACAAAACAGACGGATAAGGAAGGAAAGGCAGTATATCAGGACATATGTTTTCCTATAACAAAGGAGTTTAGAGAAAGATTATATGGAGAGATTGTTGAAACGTACAAGGAAGAAAAGGCAAAAGCTGTAGATGGTTCTCATCCCATAAAAGAAGATGAATTTATGCAGGTGCATGATAAGGAAGAAGGTTTGCCAATAAGATAGATTAAGCTTTTAGTTTGATTTTAGATCTGGAAACAGATAATATAATTTTTATTACTCTCAATTATGAGCAGCTTGATTTTTAGTTAAAGAGAATAAAAACTGGTAATATTCGTTGTAAGAACATTGGATATTACCAGTTTACATATTTTTTGTACAGATTATTTAATTGCAATTAAATATTATGTATACAACATTTTTTGTTTTTCATTTTTTCAAAAACAACCAGAATGGCTGACAGATTAATAGATGTAAAAAATGTAGTAGAATATAGAAAATGTTCTGTTAAAAATAAAATAATTCCCACGCAAACAATTATTAATAAAATGATACGCTTTATCTTAGTATATTGAATAATTTCATAGTCATCCAAAGAACGCACCTAGTTACCTTTTGTTTTTGTACAAAACAAGTAAAGAAAATTCACCAAAGATATTACCAGAAAAATGACAATATTTTCGTAAAAATAATTCTGAATAACCAGCAAACTGGTAATGATAATGTTGGAATATATATAGCAAAGATAACGAGATTTACAGTGTATTCCCCCACAGTATGAACGTAATGGTACAAACGAAATAAGAAAAACAGCAAATTATCTGTCTTGTGGACGATGCATAAAAGAAAAAATGGGACTATCCCAAAGTTTGGAGGTTTTATTTATAGCAAGAAAAAATGACAGCCCACAAAAAGCAACAATGAGAGAACTGATGCGTGATTATCTGAAAAACAATGATATCAGCATCAAAAATGGTACAGATGTGAATGCCGTTATGCGTGATATGATGTCTGTTCTACTGGAAGGAGCTCTGGACGAAGAACTGGATGAGAAATTCGGATATTCCGAGTATGATTACCGAAATAAGAATACGGATAACAGCCGTAATGGGCACTCTCAGAAAACCATGCATACCAGTTATGGTAACATGGATATTGCAATCCCACGTGACCGAAACGGTGAATACGCACCACAGCTCATCAAAAAATACCAAAATACCGTAACTTAGGACATGGAAGAAAAGATTCTTTTCATGTATGCAAAAGGCATGACTACCGGAGATATCGAATCCCACTTAAAGGAACTCTATGACTTTGATATTTCCGACAGCACCATCAGCCGTATTACGGACAAAATACTTCCTCTTGTAAAAGAATGGCAGGAACGTCCCTTAGAGGAAGTTTATGCCGTGTTGTTTATGGACGCTATTCACTACCATGTACGCAGCGAAGGCCGTATCGTTAAAAGGGCGGTTTACATAGCTCTCGGTATTGATATGAACGGAAGAAAAGATGTCCTTGGAATGTATGTTGGCGAAAATGAGAGTGCAAAATTCTGGCTTTCCATCATGAACGGATTAAAGAATCGTGGTGTGGAGAATATTCTTATCGCCTGTGTGGATGGTCTGAACGGATTCCCTCAGGCAATCGAAGCGGTATATCTACAGATAGAGGTACAGCAGTGTATCATTCACCAGATTTGCAATTCCACAAAGTTTGTCTCCTACAAAGATATCAAAAGTCTGATGGCTGACTTAAAGCATGTATATGCTGCACTAACCGAAGAAACGGCTTTAAATGAACGGAGCTGTTCAGAGACAAATGGGATGAAAAATATCCAAAAATTTATAAGTCATGACATGATAACTGGGCACCCCTGTCAACCTATTTCAAATATCCGGAAGCTGTCAGACGGCTTATTTACACAACGAATGCTATCGAAGGTTTTAACCGCCAGCTCTGGAAAGTAACCAAATCAAAGACCGTATTTCCAACTGATGACAGCCTCTTAAAAATGCTGTATCTAGCTATGATGGACATCACGAAAAAATGGACAGGGCACCGTCAGGACTTGGGGCAGATCCATTCCTAGCTGGAAATCTATTTTGAGGAAAGACTCTCTGGCAGAAATCTGTAAGACAAGCCTGAAAACACGCAGGTTTATTGACATGCAAAAAAATACCTGTATAATGCAGGTAAGGGCAGAACTAATCAAAATCGGCTCAGCCCTTTAGAAACTATTCACATATCTTATATCAGATTTTTGAGTTTACACAAAACTTGAAACGGTCTAAAAAAATGCTGTTATGATATTTATGAGTATCATCGTGAAACCTTATTACAACGTAATATAAGGATTGTATGAAATGCCATTTTCTCATTATCAAAATACATTTTGATAATCCCATTGTATTTATTAACAATACGCTCTACACTTTTTAGTCCAAAGCCGTGTTTGATTTTATTTTTCTTTGATGATACAGGTAAACCATTTTGATTAAACTTCGGGCAGTTTCTACAGTTATTGATAATATTAATCACGGTAATATCGGTATTTTCCTTATCGGTTATACTTAACTCAATATAAGAATCAGGAATATCAGAACAGGCTTCTACAGAATTGTCCAACAAATTACAAAACAAAGCGGTCAGCTCCGTATAATCTAAATTCTGAAGCAGTTTTTTTCTGACATCAACCTTAAATGTGATATGCATTTGATGACAAATCTTTATATAATGGCACAAAATGGAATTTAACAATTCGTTGTCGGAGACAGGGACAGAATTTTGTAAATCAGATGAATTTAAAAGTGCCGAAAGGTAATGGCTAATTTTGTCATGATCATTTTGTTCATTTAATTGGGAAATCGTCATAAGATGTTTTCGTATATCATGAATCAAAATCTGTTGACTTTCATTCTGATTGAACAAGACCTTATAGTATTCTGCCATATCATATTCTTTTTGAAATTGCATGTGAAGAAGCGTATATTCTTTATTTTTTTGCTGGATATAATTGTATATGTAAAAAACTAATATATTTATTAAAATTAAAAGTACTGCACAAGCAGAAAGCATATTTCTGAAATGTGTAGAAATGGAGCTGTTAAGCAAAACTGAAGTAAGTACAACAGTAATATAGATTGAAATAAAAGGAATAATATTAATTAAAATAGCCGATATATTGGTAGGTTCATGCTCATCTTTTGAACCGGGTAGTACTCTAGCAATGATGTTGATACTGATAAAATATAATGTTTTGCTTAATGCAGTTAGAATTATCAGGGAGCGTATATCTGATTGTATATACAGAACATCAGCATTGAATTGATTAAACAGTCCGATGATTATTAATTCACTAAAACTCATCATACAGGTTGTGATAAAAGAATGAAACAAGGCTGTCAGCCAGGTTGTATCATATAATGTTTTGAAAATAATAAAATTTATCAATGTAAAAGCAATGGAATTTATACCAAATGAATTCGTGAAAGAAAGTATAAACAGACAAATGTAACCAATAAAAATTAATATAAATTCATTTTTTTTGGAGTACTTAGAATAAAATCTGTGTGATGAATACCACCATAATATTAAAGCTTCTATAAGATAAACGAAGATGTATAATATTGTTTTTGACATAATTAATTACCTTGTACTTTCTAAATATAATAAATAAGCATCTTTAAACTGAGTATATTTGCGTCGTGTCAGGTATGCTTCAAACGCATTATTGTGTAAATGTATCAGAGTATGGTCAAAGTCGGAAACATACTTTAGATTAACGACAAAGCTTCTGTGTGAATTAAAGAAACATGGCATATTAAGTTGTTCAATCCAATATTTTATGTTATGAACAGAGTTGTAGTCTTTTTGCAAAGTATGTACAGTAACTGTGTGACCATGGGACTCAACAAAAATAATATCAGATGCAGAAGTAACATAAACACCGTCCCTAGTTTCAATGGGAACTTTAATTATGGTTGTATTATATATTTCCAGTGCATCTTTCATATTTCTAAAAATTCTATGCTTATCTAATGGTTTCGTCAGATATCTAAACACATGAAAACGCATTGCTTCATCTAAATATTCAGAATAAGAAGTGACTATAAATATAATGATGTTAGGATTCTCCTGTTTTAATCTGTTTCCAACATAAATACCACTTACACCGGGCATTTCCACATCTAAAAAGACAATATCTTTTGTTTCAGAATCAGCAAGTAAATCTTCACCATTATTGAAAATGACTATTTCGGGAATTTTTAATGAATTTTTTTGAAAAAAACATTGTAATATTTTTTGTAATTGCGTTGCTATATCACGGTCATCATCACAAATCAAAATACGCATAAAAAAGCCTCCTTATAGTGTAAACATAAAAATAATTATACTATAAAGAGGGTATAAAATCTAATAATTATGCCTGAAAAGACATTTTAACTACAGTTTTGGTATTACCATATAAAAAACTACACATAATGGTTATCGTTCCAAGATTTTTTATTACGGTTTACTAGAATTTCAACAAATTGACGAACAAGTTCTATATCATCATTGCTACAAAGTCGTAAACTGTCAGTAATATTTTGAGGAAGGTCGTTTGCATGTATATTTCCTAATAAAAGATAATCTGGGGTTACACATAATTCCTCGCAAATTTTCAGAAGAATATCTAGACTGGGTTTCTCTCGACCGTTTTCAATGGATGAAATATGATTATTAGAAATATCCAGTTTTTCTGCAAGTTCACTTTGTTTTATTCGAAGTTCTTTTCTACGAAGCTTTATTCGGTTCCCCATTATTATATATTGATTGTTTAAATTCAATTGTATTTGCTCCTTTTTTGTATTCAAGCTAATAATATCAATGAAAGTAAGCAATTCGAAGAATGTAATAAAGAAATAATCTGTGTAACATTATATAAATAAAATATAATACATTCTTTTTCTGCAACACCATTAAAAAATGAATAATTTTAAATAGTTTAACCAAAAAGTACAGATATTATTCTTTTCGCGCAAACAGTGTCGATTTTTCTGTTAATTAAGATTATTATTATCGTGTAGCATTCAATGATTAATAAAAAAAGAGGGGAGGAATGAGTGCATGAGAGAAAAAAATCTGTCCAAGCAGACAGCTAAAGTAGTAGCAGGTACACTAAATAAAATGCTTAAAGTTGATGCAAATTCAACATCTTGTTTAGTGGTTTATCAGCCAAAAGCACCAAAGGGATTAGAGCGCTTCAAAAATGAAAAATAATGAAACGTTTGTCAGAATGTATAACCACATGGCTAATTAAATATGGAGCAGTTGAACAGGTAGACAGAGAATTATATGAGTATGCTGCTTATAGTTTTATTTTGTCTATATCACCAGTAGTTATGATAATAATTATTGGGAGTCTTATGGGGATACCGGTTGAGAGCATATTGATTATTATTCCGTTTATGTTCATCAGAAAATTTAGTGGAGGATTTCATTTAAAGCATGCATGGGTATGTATGATTTTTTCAAATAGCATACTGTTTATATGCGTGTATATGGCTGCTCATATTAAATATAGTAGTTTAACTGATATTATTATGATATGTGCAGCCGTAAGTTTGATGATTTTTAGTCCTATTGATTCTGAAAATCATTTATTAGATTTATCAGAGAAGAAAAAGTATAAGATTACAGCTACTATTATGGTAATAGCATTCGTAATCGTATATTGTTTGTTTTTGTTTACTAACCATAAAATATATGCGGTTTGTATTGCGGAAAGTGTGGTGCTAACTGCCTGTTTACAAGTTCCTTGTGTGTTGGGAAGAATAAAGTTGGCAGTTAAGCAAGCAAGAAGATAATGCTACATTAAACAAAACAGTGATGAGCATGATAAGAACCTTTGTGAATTGGAAATGAACTTATGCAACAAAGGTTCTTTTCATTTATGAGAGAATATGGAAGTGAAGTATATAAAAAACAACCAAAAATAAGTAAAAAACGTCGTTTGAGGTAAAAGGGATTGTAATATGAAATATCTTAAATACACTAAAAATAATTATTTATGTTACCAATAAAGTACGTTAATTATATGATATCAGAGAAAGATACATAAATATTTAAGCTGAAAATAAACACCACTTCATATAGAAAAAGAAAGGGGTAAATATATAGTTAATAGAACAATGAGAGAAATAAAATTTATATATTTTGATGGCAAAAAAAGTTATCTAACCTGGTGTAAATTTGGATATATTGTCGCTGCATTAAAAAAAATTAAAAATACAAGGGTAGAAGTAATAGATATTAATTACTCAAATATAAAAGAAAAATGTACAAATATAAATGCTGGTGGATCTAGTATTATCTTTATGGCGGTTAAATATGGTACATATGCTATAGCGCAAGAAATGTTGGAATTATTAGATAATAGTCATCATATATCATGGTGTCACACATTACCTACTGAGTATCCACAGAAAGTATTGGAAGAAAATAAAAAAATAGATAGTGTAATCGTAGGTGAAGAAGATTATTCTGTTATTGAGTTATGTGAAAGAATAAATAGTAATGAAACATTGGAAGGGTGTAAAGGAGTAGTTTATAAAGAAAATGGAAAAGTTATACATAATGGAAGTAGAGAGTTGATTAAAAACATAGATATACTTCCTTTTCCAGATAGAGCAAGTTTTCCACATGATAAAAGATTTTTTCACGTGTTGGGATCTAGAGGATGTATGGGAAATTGTTCATTCTGTAATATGAATTCAAAATATAAATCAGAAAAGGGACAAAGATTTAGAACAATAGAATCAGTAATGGCGGAAATAGATATTCTAGTAGAAAAATATAATTGCAAGTATATCGGATTTTCAGATTCTACTTTTTGCGCTAGCAAAAAACAAAAATGCGATATTAGTAGATTGACGGAGTTATATACAGCTTTAAAGAAAAGAACGTATAAAATTAAATTCTTTATTAACTTAAGATCAGAACAAATTGATGAAGAATCAATTAAGTGTATAGATAAATTGAATGATGTTGGTTTGTGTAATGTATTTGTTGGGTTAGAAAGTTGGCTGGAAAAAGATCTTCGGTTATATAACAAAATTGCAAAAAAAGAAGATAATGTGAGAGCTGTTAATATTATTAATGATTATTGTAAAAAAAGAAACAAGAAAAACATACTAAATTTTGAATATGGATTTATAAATTTTAACCCATATTCAACCATTGAAGGCGTAAAAGAAAACATAACACTATTGAAGAAATTTGGAATAAATATTACTCCTAAAATTCTTTTAAGCCGAGTTGCGTTATACCATAACACTGGTATTGTTCAAGAAGCATCAAAAACAGGAATTGAATTAGAATCTGTAAATTTATATAAAAAAGAAATTGGATATAAGTTTTGTGATAAGAAAGTAGAACAGTTATATTCAATACTGGAATACCAAGTAAAGATGTTAGAAGTTTTTAATGATGAAAATTTTCCGATTTTATACAATATTTACCTTGAAACTTATGGGATAGATGAGACAGCCGATAAAGTAATGGATGCGTTTAATCGGTTTTATAATATGCAATCACAATATTTGTTACACGTTTTTTTCAGTGATTTGGGTGAAAAAATATATGAAAATGCAATTGATATAGACGATGTGAAGAAGGCGCGGCAGGAGTATGAAAAATTAATGATGAAAATTATAGTAAGGTTAAAAAGGGCGAATGAACTCATATATTATTAATAAGAAGGAAAAGATAGTATTATTTTTTGATGTTGATGGAACATTAGTGGGAGATGAAAATATTGAGTATTGTATATTGAATGAATACAGAAAAAAAGGAGTTAGCATTGGAATAGCAACGGGAAGAAGTCCTCTTAGAGCCAAAGAAATATTGAAAAATGAATGTTTTAATTATTATTCAATTTTGTGTGATGGTCAGATTTTGAAAAAAAAAGATATATATTATACGGTGAAGACTTTTTCAAAAAATGAATATATAGAGATGAAAGAATTTCTTAAATATAATACATTGTTTAGTGAAGAGTATGAAAATGGAATGATCTTTAACTCTAATAAAGCATATCGATTTTTTAAACTATCTAAGCTTTATAGCGAAATAACAGTTTTAGAGAATGAGAACGAAAGCATTTTAGATGTTCCGTTAATAGTGTGGGCAATATCGAAAGAGAAAAGGGATTCAGATAACTTATGCAATAAGATTAATATGTTATATCCGTTTGCAAATGCAACTATATATGGAAATTATTGGATTAAAATTGTACCTAAAGATATAGATAAAAGCTACGGGCTTCAACAGATTAATAAGTTGGATGTTAATAAAAAGGATATATATTATATAGCAGATGGCGTAAACGATATAAATATGATGAAAAATGTAACGCACAAAATTGCTGTAAAAAATGCGGATACAGAGTTGATAAAGCAATCTGGTTGTAGGCAACTAGATAAAAACTTACAAGATTATTTAAAAGAGGAGTTACTAAAGGAAATAGATGGATAATGATTTAAAAGAATATATGTTATATGAAGAGGAGTACCGGCATTTCTTAAAAAAATATCCAGATTATACCGAGGATGAAAATTCAATTAATATGAAATTTGACTATACGGTCCCTAAGGAATACTGTGAATCAATATCAAATAAATATGAAATTATGAAAAGAATAATTCGTGTGGAAGATGAAATACGAAAAATAAAGAAAGCAATGCTTTGGGTAAGTGTGAAAGTGGTTCTATCAAATAATGATAGTGAGAAAATAGTTAAACAAAGTAATATTTTAGAGATTATGGATGAAATTAATAGAGAAAAAAAGCGTACAAACTGTCTGAAAAATGCAAGGGTCATGACACAATTATTGTTATGCTCGGGTTTTAAGGCAAGAACAATAATATGTTTACCGATAGGTACTTTTCCCTATGATAATCACTGTCTTACAGAAGTTTATATAAATACATATGGAAAGTGGATTGCAATAGATCCGACTTATAATTTGTTTTTTTGTGACGACAATGGGGATTATATGTCAATTAAAAATATAAGGGATGCAATAGTACATAACAAAAAAATAAATCCAGTCTTTAATAAAATGTACGGTATTAGCAATAAAAATTCAATTCAGAATGTTTATTTAAAATATATGACAAAAAATCTTTTTAGATTTAGAACATATAAAGAGCAATTTGATTGGAATTCAAAAAGTGATGTAATGTATGAATTGGTGCCTCGAAATTATACCTTGAATAATTATTGTATTCAAGAAAGCAAATACAAAATAATTTTTACGACAAATGAAAAAAAGTTTTGGAGGGGATAAAATGTACAAAAAATCAAAATACACAAGTTATAGATTTAGTAATAAAGATCAGTCTTTGCTTATTTATAATTCAATAGTAGGAACAAGTTCATTAATTTGTATTGAAAAAGGAAATCAGGTTTATCAGGAATTGGAAAGTGGAGTGATAAATGAAAAAGGTCAATGGTTTAATATTTTGAAAGATAAAGGAATTATTGTTGAAAAGGAGACAGATGAATCAGACATTATTAAAGATAAGATGTGTGATGAAATATATGAAAAGGTTCTCAGATTGACGATTATGCCAACGGAAGACTGCAACTTTCGATGCAAATATTGCTACGAGGAACATAAGAAAGGAAGAATGTCAAAAGAATTACAGCAAGCTATTGTTAAATATGTTAGAAAAAATATTTTTAATTTTAGTAGAGTGGAAGTGAGTTGGTTTGGGGGAGAACCTTTGGAAGAAATTGAAATTATTGAGAATCTTTCATCACAAATAATAAATATATGTAAGAAAGCAAAAAGAGAATATAGGGCAGGTATTACAACTAATGGATATGATCTTGATTATCATAATTTTTGCAGATTATTAAGATGTAAGATTTATGATTATCAGATAACGATTGATGGGATAAAGAAAGTTCATGATGAACTCCGTGTTTTAAAAAATGGCGAAGGAACATATGAAAGGATAATGTTAAATTTAGAGCAAATAAAATCTAAATGCAATAAAAGATATTTTACCATAGCAATAAGAACTAACTTAACAAATTCATCAATAAAATATTTAGATAAATTCATACATGAATATAATATACGATTTAAGGGAGATACAAGGTTTAAGTTGTTTCCACATTTTGTAGAAAAATGGAATGAGGATAGATTTGACAGTTCTATAGAAGGTGAACTTATTGAAAACAATAAGCGCAATGATATATATGAAATATTGAATGAAAGTGATATTGAAAACTTAGATATATACTTAAATTTTTTAGACTCGTCTGGATTGTGTCCCGCTGGAAGAAAATATTCATATGTGATTGGAGTTGATGGGATTATATATAAATGTACAGAGGATTTTGAATTTGCAGATAATAAAATTGGTATAATGTTATCAAATGGAGAAATGAAAATAGATAATATTAAACATAGAAAATGGTATATGCATAAAGTTAATAGTTCTTGCCTAAAATGTAATAATTTGGGAAAGTGTCAGTCGAGAGAGTGCCCTAAAGCTAACATTATTACAAATAGTGTAAATTGCCCATATGACAAAGGGAAAGATATTATATTTGATATGATTGACAGAAGACATTTTTTGATTTTAAAGGAGAAAAACAATGGATAAAATAAAAAATGATGTTATAGAAGTATTAAATGAATTAGGAATTGAAACAGAAGATATCGGCGAAAATGATGTTGACTTAACAGAATTTATAGTAGAATCCATAATGTTTATAAGTTTTATTGTTGAATTAGAGGACAAGTTAGGAATAGAAATTCCTGAGGAATTACTCGATATAAATAGTATCAAATCGTTAAACACATTTTCAACTATATTAGAGGAACTTCTTAAATAGAAATTGGTTATAATTATTCTTTATTACATAGAATAATATAATAATATTTGAAAGGAGAAAATGATATGAAAAAGACACTTAAAAAACCTGAACTTCAGGTAAAAAAGAATGTAGAACTTTATCATGCAGAAGGAAACAACTGTAAATGTACAAGCAAATAAGGTTCTAAATTAAACTGGTCTAAAATCATATCAAGTATAATATAATTGCTATTTGGTATGATTTTAGGCTAAAAAGGAAGGAAAAAATGAATATCGCAATAATTGATAGTGGAACTAAAGATTATGAAAATATAACAAAGGGTTATAATTTTAGAGTGAAAGGTGATAATGAAATTATAATTGAAAATAATTTTCATGATACATATGGACATGGTACGGCTGTTTATTCAATAATAAAGAAAAATAATGAAGAATGTAATTATTATATTTTTAAAGTAATAGACCAAAATGATACGATTGATGAAAAAATTATTTGTACTGCGTTGGAGTATATATTTAATAATTTAGATATAGATATTATTAATATGAGTTTAGGCACAGTTAGTCTTAGCGATGACAGAATGTATAATATATGTAAAAGGTTATACGATAAAGGGGTAATTTTGGTTTCAGCTTTTGATAATGAAGGGGCAATTTCATATCCTGCGGCATTTGATTGTGTAATTGGAGTTGATGGGAGTGATCTGTGCAGAAAAGTAGATGATTTTATCTTTTATGAGGATAAAATATTAAATGTAGCAGCTAAAGGTGGAATGCAGAGAGTTAAATGGTGCGAACCAGATAATATAATAGTAAAGGGTAGTAGTTTTGCATGTGCTCATGCTACTAATAAAATTGTAAATATATATAAAAATGGTATTAAATCATTCGAGGAAATTTTAGAATACTTTAAATCGATTGCAATACAAATAATAGCATATGAAGAAAAAGAAGAAAAAGTTTTTGAGTATAAAATAGACCGGGCAGTAATTTTCCCATTTAACAAAGAAATGCACAATTTTGTTCGGTATCCAGAATTATTGGATTTTAAAGTTATGGAAGTATATGATACAAAGTATTCTTCAAATGTTGGAAGAAAAACGACAGATGTAATGATTGATAAATCAGTTAAAGAATATTGTATTAAAAACATTGATGATATTAAATGGGATTTATTTGATACGCTTGTTATTGGTCACACAGAGAAACTATTGTCTTATATAGGTAAAGAAAACATAGTTGATTCATTAATCAAAGAAGCGATTAATAGAGGTAAAAATATATATAGTTTTGATAGGATTGATAAGGCGGAGTATAAAAATGACAATATATATTTTCCAGCGGTAATTGATAAATATCTCCCACCACTTAGAGAAGGAAAACTATTCTATATTAATAAACCGGTTCTTGGAATTTTTGGAACAAGTTCTAAACAGGGGAAGTTTACATTGCAATTAGAATTGCGAAAACGGCTAATAGATGAAGGATATCAAGTAGGACAATTAGGCACTGAACCAAATGCATTGTTATTTGGGTTAGATTGTGTTTATCCTGTTGGATATAATAGGATGGTTTGTTTGGATGAAGAGGAACAAATAAGATATTTAAACTATAAAATGAATGAAATAGCTGATGGAAATGATCTTATTATTGTTGGGTCACAATCGGGAACTGTGCCATATGAATATAAAAACACATCATATTATACATATGAACAGGTAAATTTTTTGATGGCTACAAATCCGGATGCAGTGGTTTTATGTATAAATTATTATGACGAAATAAATTATATTAGGAGGAGTATCAATGTTATAGAGCAACTAGGAGAATGTAAAGTTTTAGGATTGGTAGTGTTTCCGATGATACCAGAACAAACTTGGAAGGGAATGTATGGGAAAAGGAGAAAGATAAGAGGAACCGAAGCAGAAGAAATAAAAACTATGATAATACGAAGTACTGGAAAAAATGCATATATTTTGGGTGATAGTAATGATATGAAAGAGTTAATGAATAAAATAATAGGTTTTTTTTCATGAGAAATAAGGAGAGATAATGAAATTAAGAGATATTTTAGAACATACAAAGTATTTATATAAAAAAATATTTAATTGGTTTCCATATGCAAAAGTGTTTTTTCCCATGACTATTATATTAGGTGTATTTTTGCCATTTTTTTCATCTGCTATACCTTCAATTATTGTTCAGATGTTAACTATACATATAGAAATTCGCATTTTTATTGCAATATTAGTTGGAGTCATTTTTACAGAATTTATACTGAAAGTAATTAGTGATTTATCAGAAAAGTGGTTGGAAAGATATATATTATGGAGTCGGAATGATAAGTTTACAGAACTGTTATTACATTCCATAATGAATATGGATTATGAAGAATTAGAAGCAAACAGATTACAGGTTACAATAAAAAATGCAAGAGAGTCAATTTCTAGTAATGAGGTTGGTGTCGAATTGATGATAAGGAGTGTTCCTAGCTTATTATGTGGATTGCTAGGATTAATATTATATGCGACTTTGCTTTTTCAGTTAGATATTAGTATCATCATAATTATTTTTTTGATGTGCGGTTTTAATATTTTTTTGAATAACAGGGCAAGAAAATTTTTAGAAATGCATAAGAATACTAATTCTAACATAGAAAGAGAAATAGACTATTTATATAGTAGGACTACGGAATATAAATATGCAAAAGAAATAGTAGTGTTCCAGCTAAGCAAATGGTTTCAAAAAAATTTGAGGCAGTATATTTAAGAAAAAAAAATTATGAAAAAAAAATAGAAGCATCGTGGATAAAAATAGACATATCAGACGCTGTATTTGTTGCAATAAGAGATGGCGTAGCTTACTATTTGTTGATTTCACAAGTATTGAATGGAACAATGTCACTTGCTGTGTTTACCTTTTATTTGGGGATTGTTTCAGGGTTTTCAAATTGGGTATACCGAGTGATTAACGATACATCCAACCTTATTAGAGCAGATATATATGTTCGGGATTATATAAAGATTGTTGAGCAAAAAGATAATGAAAGCGCAGAAAGTATATATGAGTTGCACAGATCCATTCAGGAAAAAGGAGTGAATATAGAATTTAAAAATGTAAGCTATAAAGCACAAAATGGACAGAAGATATTATCTAATTTAAATTTCCACATTAATGCTAATGAAAAAATAGCAATCGTAGGAAGGAATGGAGCAGGAAAAACAACGTTAGTTAAACTATTATGTAGATTGTATTCGCCCACGGAGGGTACTATCTTAATCAATGGGTTTGATATTTGCAGATATAATAAAGAAGAATACTATAAACTTATTACTGCCGTTTTTCAGGATATCAATGTAATTGCTTTTACTGTAAAAGAAAATATTATTGGTTCAGCTGACTATGATGAAAATAGATTTGTTAAAAGTGCTAAGGAAGCAAATTTTTATGAGAAAATTCAATCGTTAAATAATAAAGAAAATAGTATATTAACTAAAATTATTGATAAGGAAGGAGTAGAGTTATCAGGTGGGGAAAAACAGCGATTGATGATGGCAAGAGCAATCTACAAGGAAGGAAGTTTGATAATATTAGATGAACCGACAGCTGCGCTTGATCCCATAGCGGAGAGTGAATTATATCAAGAGTACAATGAAATAGCTGAAAACAGAACGGCAATTTTTATTTCACATAGATTAGCGACAACAAAATTTTGTAGCAAAATTATCTTAATGGAAAAAGGAAAAATCGCGGATATTGGTTCTCATGATGATTTGATGGAGAATAATGAAATATACAGAGAAATGTATATTAATCAAAGTAAGCATTATAAAGAAACAAGCGCTGTGTAGGAGGTGTGTATGTTAAAAAAATACAATATAGGAAAAATAGTAAAGTTTTCTTATAATATTTCAAAAAAATTTTTTTATTTATCAATAATGAATGCTTTGATAGAAACAACATTGATGTATATAAATTTATTTTATGGAGCAGAGATTCTTGATAATCTTGCAGAAAAAAAGAATTTTAATGATATTACAACGCTTGTTTCTATGATGATTATATTTAATCTGATATTAACATTATGTAGAGCAGTTATTGGAAAAGTAAAAAATATTTCCGGAAAATTAATGGACTACAAATTAAAAGAGATGGTAGGTATGAAAACTACGACTCTTAAATATGATTACATAGAAAGCAATGAAGTGAGAGAAATGCTTGTTTCTGCGAATAAAGGAGTTCAAACAAGTGGGGGAATACAGTTTTTAAGTGAAGATTTCAGCATGCTACTCAAAGAGATTGTTACGTTAGTGTATTCGTTTATATTATGTGTTCAACTATTTTATAAGCATAAAGCGAATATTAGTGGATTCTTAGAAAAAATTATGAATTCTAGTTGGAGTATAGTTATTATATTTGGTTCGATTGGAATATTAATATACTTGACTTTTAGAAATACAAAAAAGCTATCTAGAATTTTAGACAAAGCCTTTCAAGACAATGTGAAAAATAATACTTTATTCAGCTACTATACAGACTTTATGAACGAGTATAAATTCGGAAAAGATATTAGATTATTTCAATTAGGTAAGTTAATAGATAAGAGGTTATTAGAATGCGATAAAAATATTGAGATGAATCAAAGAAAGCAAGTAAAGGCAACATTAATAAATAGTTATATTAACCGTGTTTATGAATTCTTTGTTGAAATAATTATTTATGCTTTCATAGGATTCAAGGCATTTTTAGGAATTATAACATTAGGCGAATTAACATTATATATAGGAGCATTCAAAAATGGAATTAATGCAGTTATGAATATAACAAGATTATATGCATGGATACCTATAAAATGTCAATATATGTCCTATTTTGTAAAGTATATTGAAAAAGGTGATGAACTTATTCAGAAAGATGAAGGAAAAAGTATTGAGAAGATTAAGAACATTGAATTTAGACATGTTTTTTTTAAGTATCCAAATTCTGAGGAATATACATTAAAGGATGTATCTTTTAAAATTAATGAAAATAATATTGTAACAATTGTTGGGACAAATGGAGCAGGAAAATCAACAATTGTAAAATTAATATGTGGACTATATGAGACTACAAAAGGTGAAATATTAATTAATGGAATCAATATAAATCAACTTAATGTTCGAAGGTATCTAGATCATATTGCTACTTTGTTTCAAGATTTTGAATTGTTTGCCTATTCAATTGAGGAAAATATTACATTTGGAAAGACTGAAACAGGTTTAAAATCTGACGAAGTATTTAAAGCTTTAAAGATTGATAAAATAATTGATAAGTTCCCAGACAGAGAAAGTACTATTATATCTAGTGATATTAGCCAAGGGGTAGAGCTTTCAGGCGGAGAGAAACAAAAAATTGCCTTAGGAAGAGCTATGTATAAGAATTCTTCAATGCTTATAATGGATGAGCCAACAAGTGCGTTAGATCCAATCGCAGAAGATGAACTATTGTCAGATATCGTAAATATCGCACACAATAAAAAAACAATATTATATGTATCTCATAGATTATCCAGTTGCAAAAAAAGCGATAAAATTTTAGTGATGAATAAAGGGGAGCTTGTTGAAGTTGGCAATCACGAGGAACTAATGCAATTAAAAAGAGAATATTATAGATTATGGAGTACACAGGCTCAATATTATATTTAAATCTTTACATTGCCTATACAGGTAATTAGTGATTACATTTATCTTATAGGGGATATTTAAATAAAACTCTATCAATTGACAATTATTTATTAATATATGTTTTGTAAAAAAAGATATTATAAAGCAGAATTAAGTAAAAGTATTAGGAGAAGTTTGAAACAAATAAGTAGAATACAGCCAAGAAACAAAGGGGATGGCAAATAAACCATCTTATGTGGTGCTTTAAAAAGTAAATATATACACAACACCTTCAAGTAACAGAAACAGTATTAACTTTGTTGGTGTAACCTCGTTCTTTAAGTAGATTAAGTGCCTGTGAAACAGTAAAAAAATTTTCCTTATTCGTAATGCGCGATTCAAGAAATCCTTCTGCTGTATAAAGTTTTAAGTCTGTGAGTATGTATTAGATAGAGGTAAGGATTATATGATAGATTGCAAAGAAAGCTTTCTTGCGACTACGACATATATTCATTCGTCGACAACGACTGATGAATTCAGGATGTCCCTTGAATTTGATTAAATTATGGTTGCATTGAATGTTGTGAGACAACATTCGCCCCATGACACGAGACTTTTAGCAGCGATGAAGACAGGTATATAGTCTCCGATTTCTGGGAGTGCCTGAATAGCAGTAAATGAGTTTTTATCGAATTCCAGTACGATTATTATAATATTAAGGACGCTTTTGTATTTATCACTGAGACGAAAGATGTCTATATTTCTGCCTGATGTTTTTCTAATTTATTGATGAGATTAAGACACTGTCTAAGCTTCACAGTTTGTTCCGTAGATACAGCACCATCAACAGTAGCATGTATTTTTTATTGGAGTTTACATTTGTCATATACAAAAGATGCTACATCAAAAGTTATTTCAGGATGTTGTAAAATATGTTCTGCATTAGAATGAGATAATTTACCAAATATATACGAAAAACATTATCTAACTTTAAATTAGATATAGTAAGACAGTTATGAACTCGATTCTTCTCAACGGTAATTATATAAGTGAGTTTGAAACGGTATCTTACTAAATTTCTTGATTCACATATGTCAGCAGATGTGATAAAGGATAGTTTAAACATTACGCACATGTATAAATTACAAATCCACCTGATATCGTTACAATCCGTCTTGTTGCATTTGGGGGCTCGATATATTTGGGGTGAGAAAGAGTAACTCAAATGTTATTCATTTATAAGATATTGAAAATAGGGATTCAATACTTATCAGTAGATTCTATACAGACATCAGTACAAGTGTATTTGATAGTCTAGTTACACAACTCTTGCGAAGCTTTTGTAAAATAAGAAAAGCGAGCTTGTTTATATTTTGTATGATTGTTGGAAACAGTAATATCAATGTAGGCATAGACTCGGGTTTGGCGAACATTAAGTCCATGACAGTTATTTTGAGAATTTTAAAGACAATAAAATAACCATCTGCTGATTTATAATTATAAAACTGACAGTGACTGGTCATCCAGCAAAATCGAGTCGACTTTGGAAGAGATAAGTTTACATGATATGGTTATCTGCTACTCATTGATGTCTTAACGAATGACCGACAATATTTAAAATGTGAGGTCGATGCTATACAGCACTGCCATTTATCTTCATATGTTTTGTAGTGTGTCGGTCTTATAAGGAGATAATATCAGAAGGAAGATAGAATAGAAAAGCGAAAGTTAGTCAATGTGTTTCATGACATATTGAGTCTTTTGCAGAAAGGCGGATTATAAAAATGAAAAAATTGGAAATAAAGCCATTTGATGATTTTTGGCTTAATTGTGGATTTAATAATAATTTTAGTATATTAACTTCATACAACAAAAAATATAAAGAATTAGCGTACCTAAACGGTTATAAATATCAAGCCTATAATGAATGGTCACCAAAGCATATAGCACTTAATAATTCAAGTAGAATACAGGATGATATTATTGGACAAGTTATCTGTAAAGAGTACTTTTTAGTTGAGTATTCAGAAAAAAATGCAAATAATTTAATTAATATGCTTCATGATAATAATATAATGATACGGGTTGACTTATATAACTGGTTACCCAATAGTTCATCATGGCATAAAGAACATAATTATCATTATTCTCTTTTAAGTGATTATGATGAAGCCAAACAGGAAATTGTGATAATAGATGATGATAATAGAGGATATGGTGTGAAAAGTATACCATATAAAAGATTTTTGAAATGTATTAACGATGAAGAGAGCAATATTACAGGTTATATAATACACATTAAAAATGAGATTGATTACGAATTGAATATGAATGATGTTTTATATCATGCAAATATTTTATTGGATAATATAGATTTTTTTTATAGAGAAAACGATTTTTGGAAAGTTCAAGTCAATGAAAAAGGAGAGAATTTATGTAAATTCTATGCATTTGAAGTATTTAAAATTGAGAATAGACAAAAAGCAAATTTGGAATTAGTAAAATGCTTATATGATAAGAAATATATTAATAAAAATATATATGAATATTTAAAAAAAGAATTTATATATTTGAAAATAGAATGGGAAAGAATTAAGAATATTTTGCTAAAAGATTATATGTATTCAGCTAATAATGTTGCTACAAATATAGACAAACTGAATCTCTTAAAAACTAATTGCATTAAGAAAGAGATAGAAATTTGGAAAAAATTCAAATGCTTGTAGCATAACACTATTTTACAAGAGAAAGGAAGAGGTACTATGAAGGAATATGTTTGTGTATGGAAAGATGAATTTGATAGCAGCAATAAAATTGACTTAGATAAATGGGAATTTTCTGTAGGAGGTCATGGATGGGGAAATGGAGAGTTGCAATACTATACTGATAATCGGGATGAAAATATAATGATTTGTAATAATAAATTGGTTATTCGTTCAAATTATGAGAGCTGGCAAGGCAATCAATTTACATCTGCAAAAATAATAAGCAAAGAGTCATGGAAATATGGAAAAATACGAGTGAGAGCTAAAATTCCATTAGCGGTGGGAACTTGGCCAGCAATTTGGATGTTGCCGATTTCATATGATGGAACAAATTGGCCGTACTGTGGAGAAGTTGATATTGTTGAACATTTTGGACACACTAGAGGCGAAATCTTTTTTAGTTTACATTCAGGTGAATACAACTTTTATAAAAACAATAAATTTCATAAAAGAATTCAAATAAATGAAAAAATTAATAATTTTAATATTTATGAACTAGAATGGAATGAGGAATCAATGATTTTTTCAGTAAATGATAAAGTATGTTATGTTGCAAAAAAAAGTGAATGTAAAAATTTTAACAGTCAGGAATGGCCATTTGATAATCATTTTAGATTAATCATTAATTTAGCAGTAGGTGGTTATGAAGCAGGTAAAAAAGGTATTGATATAGATAAATGGCCTCAGGACTTTATTATTGATTATGTACATGTTTATCAACAGAAATGAAAGTAATAGCCAATAAGGTTGTAGTAAATTATATGGGGAAAATGAAATAAAATTTCGTAATTTAGTTTATAAGCTTATGAATTAATTCTAGATACAATGAAGAATTAAAAAAAAGTGTATGATAATTAATGAGTTATATAGTTGTATTGATACCTAATTGGGATAAAAATCATATATGTAATTAATTGATTAATATTAAGTAGAACTATAGGATAAGCATGTTAAACAAAACTATTCGCTTTTGTCGTAAAAAACGGGATAACAAATCGTTTAATTATATAAATGGAGAGTTTTTAAAATTTAAATGCAATAAGCGCAAGCTTATATTGTTAATTTAAGATGTTTGATTAATGAATGGATATTTCGATGCAATAGTATGTACTTTTGAGAATGTTCAGCATATGCCTTATAATCATCAAAAATATCAGGGATGGAACGGTGGTAGCTTTTGCAAATAGGCAAAGAATAGCGGTGAAAAATACATATCAGGTTGTCTATGGTATCCTTACCTCTAAATCAGTGGAGTAACAGACTTACTGTAATTGTATGGGACATTTAAAACTGGTAGACAAATATTTTACAGGATAGTTGGAAGACATAGCTAAAAAGTAATTGAGCTGTACATATGCTCTCAATTATAAGAGCATTGGCTGTCAGAAAATAAATTTTAATCTACATCAAATAAATATGACATTATCAGGGGCTGATTATTACAGGAGATAACAACTGCCAATGACAAACCAAAATACAATCAATAAATTGATGGAAATGTGTTTGTTTGCAACGGTAGATGCGTTTCGGAACCAATTAACTAATACAGGAATGACAGATACTTCTTTTAATGAGTAGAGGGGAATGTTGGTCGATATCTAATATACATGTGGTAAAACAAATGTCCTGCATGTTTAGTCAAAAGAGCAGAATTAGAACAGTAGGATGTTAGTGGAATGGATATCAACTATACTTCTGGACAAAAGACTAGAAAATTTCTGACAACAAGACTTTTCACCTACTGAGCATTGTAACTTATTTATTATCAGTACAACAGGCAGTGGCAAAATCTATATGGCATGTGATTTGGGTATGAAAGTAGGTAAATGGTGTTCCGTTACCAAATATGTTCGACTGATAGATTTACAGTCGTTTTAGAAATGTATCGCAATGATAGGACATATAAAAAGGTTATGGCGAAATATGCCAATCCAATATTGCTTATTCCAAACTAATGGCTGTTGCCGAAAACAACGATTGATAAGAACAGCTTGGTGGAGTGGATTTAACACTTGTATATGTAATTTTCGACAGCAGTGTTCTTGATGCATATAAAGTCATTATTGAAAGTATTGACCTATCTAAGAATATTTCAATGAGAGAAGTCTATGGCATGAATAAATCTTTAAGCAGGTAAATTTGCAGTTGCAACGGCTAACTAAGGTGATTTCCTAGTCTGAACTGTTGATTTCCAATAATTTGGACTAGCGATTTCGTTGCACCGTGATATTTAGGTATTTAAGGATTTTGTTTTAATTTAACGAACGTAAATTTGTAACTGAACAATATGAAATGATACTTGACTAATCGAACAAATGTTCTTACAATATATTGTGTCGCTACTAATAATGTGCTAAACAGTATAAATGTTCAGTTTGACGTTCCCTTTTGACTGACATTCTAATGAGAGGTTGTGGTATGATAAGTTGTTGTATGATTATAACCTCTAAAATGGAGGTGTTAGTGATTGAAGAATATGATTCAGATACGTTGTGTGAAATGCAAAAAGAGATTATTTGATTATTCATCTGGCGAATTATCTATTGCAATTAAATGTAATCGTTGTGGAAGAGTTCTAAGATTTAAAAAATGTACTGAAAAATATTTAAAAAAATGTTCTTTACATGGACAAATATATATATAAAATTGAATAATAAGGTCCACCTGATAAGGGCATGCGGTTAAACATATATATGTGACCGTAGGAGCACCAGAGACGCAGGGGAAAGATATCAGTTTATTAACTGACTTTCTCTTTGCGTCTTTTTTTTGTACGTAACTGAACTTCAGATAAATGATTAGTAATTAGTTTTTTTCTACCTGAACTGGTATCTGCCAGGAAAGGAGAAAGAAATAATGAACTATAACGTAAAAGAAAGCGGAAAAAGAATCAAAGAATTAAGAAAGGCAAAAGGTTATACACAGGAGAGCTTTGCCGAAGAGCTAAATATATCCCATAGAACCTACAGTGGAATAGAATTGGGAAATCATAGCACAACCATAGAGACCTTTGTAGAAATGGCATCTATTTTGGATACAACATTAGATTATTTAATAATAGGAAGGAATAGTAGTGAATTATTAACTGACGTTCCAGAAGAAAAGAAAGAATTAGCAATGAAAATATTAAAAGGAATTCTGGAAAATATATAAACTACGCATATGATACGTAGTTACTACGTATGAAACCTCATAAAAATGAGGATTTAAAAGTTGTAAAGTTTAATTGTGATTAAGAAACGTGCACATTGATTAGTCAAATAATATGAAAGTAGGTATATAGATTTATGTGGAAAATTTTTGATGGAAAAGAAGTTGCAAATGGAGTGATATTTATCAAGTCACAGAAGGATTTTAACACGGTAATTGATGTTACAAAACGCATCGGATATGAATGTAAGAAAAGACTCCTAAATGTGAATTACTGGTTTTTAGATGCAAGTGGTGAAACAGGAGTTCAGAGAAAAACTATTAATCAGTTTTTAGATGAAATGGCAAATAAGAACATTAACCTTATTGTATTAAGAACATTAAATGACATAAGTGATGATCCTATTGAAAAAGAAGCATTTCTTTCTGTAATGAAAGAAAACGAAGTAGGAGTTTATCTTTTGGATGAGGGATGTTTTGCAACAGTCAATTACGATTATGAATGTTAAGGAATATCAGAAAGTAATTTATCCCTCAGAGGTTGTTGTTTATGACTCATCGGGCAGGCGAGTAGTTGCCTGTCCGACAGAGCAGGAAGCGGATGAGTACATAGAGGAAAAGGTAAAGTGAAATATGAAGGTTGGAACGTCGGATCTATTATCCGGCAGTTAAGAAGAGATAAGAATATGACAATAGATGAGCTTAGCGAAGCTGTTGGAAAAAGTGTTTCTCATATTACGCAAGTGGAAGAGGGAACCAGAAGAATTAGCATAGATTTGTTATATGCATTGGTAACGGAATTAGATACGGATGCAAATACAATTCTTGCTATACAAAATAAACAGGGAAACATATCTGTTGATGAAGAATTAAGAAAACTCTCACCGGAAATGAGGACATATTTCAGTCAGCAGTTTGTACAAATGATAAAGGAAATACCAAATTAAAAGGAGAAAACAATGAGTAAAAGAAAGAAAAGTATAAATGTGATTGCATACTTATCTGTAGCAAATGCAACAGATAAAAATGTGGATTGGAAAGAAGAAAAACAGCTTAGTTACATTAGTGAATATGCTAAGGCACATAACTTGAGAATTATTAAGATTATGCACAAAAACATTATGGGCTGCAGTGTTGTAAATACGCACTTTAATAAAATGGTAAGAGAAATACAAAACGAAAAAGCAGACGGAATTTTAGTATGCAATATGGCAGCAATTTCACAAAATATAGAAGATGCCTATCAGAAAATAGGAAAAGTTATTCAGGCAGGAGGGCAGATAATAACAGTTGACGAAGGAAAATTAAATTTACAGCTCAAGAGGAGGGAAAAGGTATGAAGCAAATTATTAGAGGAGATGTTATATATGTGGATTTAGGTCAACATCCGAAAACTTCGATACAGTCAGGTGTTCGTCCGTGTGTAGTAGTAAGCAATAATAAAAATAATAAGTTTTCAAAAAACATAAATATATGTCCTTGCACAAGCAGAGTACCAAAGAAAAAAATTATAACACATATATTGGTTACACCAAAGGATGTGAAAGGATACTTTGAAGAAGAATCATTATTGTTAGTAGAACAAATTACAGTTGTGGCAAAAAAGAAAATAATAAGTAAAGTTGGGCATATTCCAGAAACATCAGAAGTCATGAAAAAAGTGAATGACGCAATAATAAAACAGCTTGGAGTTGATATGTAATGGAGATTCAACATAATGAAAAATCAAAAGAACTAGAGTTAACAAAAAAACTGGCTGTTTTAGGATGGATAATGAGAAAAGAATACATTTCAATGGATGAATATTCAAGAATTAAGAGAAAACTGATGAATGAGTATGACATAGTAAGTTTTTAAAGAAGAGCCGACATTTTATGTTGGCTTTTCTGTAGGTTTGTTCATATTTAAGTTTATATATATACTTAAGAAAATTACAAAAAGGAGGTCACAAAAATGGATGTCAAGGTTATTAAAGCGAGTGATGAACCTGTTATTAGAGATAGAAAATTTGAAGGAAACGCATTTGAATTTAATAGGAAAAGAGTGGCGGCTTATGTTAGGGTAAGCACAGATGATGAAGAACAGCTAAATAGTTTTACGTCACAAAAGCAATATTATCAAGAAAAAATATCTCAAAGTAAAGAATGGATTTTAGTTGGCATTTATGCTGATGAGGGAATTACAGGAACTAAAACAAAAAAGCGAGATGATTTTTTGAGAATGATTAACGATTGTATGAATGGAAAAATAGATATTATACTTACAAAATCAATATCAAGATTTTCAAGAAATTTAGTTGATACCATACAATATGTTAGAATGCTTAAAAGTAAAGGCGTCACAGTTATTTTTGAAAAAGAAAATATAAATACTTCAACGATGGAAAGCGAGATGCAATTAGCTTTATTATCAACGCTTGCTCAGAATGAGGTGGAATCCTTATCGGCTAATGTAAAAATGGGAGTCAAGATGAAGATGAGGCGTGGAGAATTAATGGGATTTAATGGTTGCCTTGGATATGATTATCATAAAGAAGACAAGTCTATTACAGTTAATGAAGAGGAAGCTGAAACAGTGCGCCTTATATTTGATTTATATTTGTCAGGTATGGGAGGAATATCAATTGCCAAAGAACTAAAAAGACAAGGCAGATTGAATAAAAAAGGAGTTTGTAAATGGAGTGATAGTGGTGTAATAGGAATAATAAAAAATGAAAAGTATAAAGGAGATTTGTTATTAGGAAAGACATATACTGTTGATCCAATCTCAAAAAGACGTCTGAAAAACAGAGGTGAAGAAGACAAATTTTATATTGAGAATCATCATGAGCCTATAGTATCAAGAGAGGTTTGGGATAGAGCACAGGAAATAAGAAAAGGTAGATACAGAAGTGCGGTAAATAATGACCCTGTAATACGTATAAGAAATAATAAAATGTATGCTCTCAGTAGTATGTGCGAATGTGGTTTTTGTGGAGAAATTTATACAAGAAGAATACATCATCAATCAAGAAGTACATTAAAACCAGTATGGAAATGTTCAAATCAAACAAGAAATGGAATAGCAACGTGTGAGCATAGTAGGGCAATTGATGAGTCAATAATAGAAAATTCTTTTTTAGAGATGATGAGTTTAATGGCAGATAATTTTGATGATGTATTAGACAATTTGTTGGCAACTATTGAAGAATCTTTAAACAGTGATGACTGTGTAAATAAGTTAAAACGCATAGATAAATCGTTGGCAAAGCACGAGGATAAACGTAATAAATTGACCGATATGATGTTGGATGATAAAATTAATGAAGAAGCCTACAATAAAAAATATGAAGAGTTGTCATACAATATTTCAAAGTTAAAAAATGAAAAGAGAATGCTAACAGATAATAATTTGAATCAAAAAACTATCAAAAACCGAATGTGTGAAATTCGTAATAATATAAAAGATGCAAATGTATTTAATGAATTTGACAGAGTTGTTTTTGAGAGCATTGTAAAAAAAGTTATAGTAGGCACGGTGCTCGATGATGGTACAATAGAACCATATAAACTAACATTTGTTCTGAAAGGAATGAGCGATGTTGAGGTAACATGTAAATAAAATAAACATTTAACTAGGAGGACTGGATATGAGTAATCTGGAAGAACTAGAAGTAAAAAATGTTTGTTCTTTATCTTGTGACGCCCCTACTAATATGTGTTCTTTACTTGGGGACCACACATGTAGAGTGCGTGGTTGCACTACATCGGGTCGATATGTAAGAATCCTTATTTTTTTGAAAGGAGCATTTGAAAATGGAAGAAATTAAGAATGTTAATCTGACACAATTGAAACCTTTTAAAAATCATCCCTTTAGGATTTCTTCACAATCCAAAATATAACGTATATCCAGTCATCAAATTTATTGAAAAGCACATTAGTAAACTTTGCGAAGAAGGTGTTGTATGGGCAGGATATTTTATGTGTCTAGAAAAAGATGGATAAAGCAATAGATAATTGAACTTCAAGAGAAAACGTGGTAAAATACAAACATACAATTATACCATTGGACGGAATTATAAAATAGTATAATACAGAAACTATAACACAGATAAAATGATAAATGGTGCTTTTGGTTAACGATATAAAAAGAAAGGGGAATAAGATATGAGCAGGAGCATAAAGAAATGTTTTGCAGTTATGCTAGCACTCGTTGTTTTCGTGTCGGGGATGAGCAATATGTCATTATCTACATTGGCAGATGATACAATTCAAGAAACAACTGCGATTTCTGAAGAGACAACTGATACAAAAGAAGATGCAACGCCTGCAAAAGAAGATGCAACGCCTGCAAAAGAAGATGCAACGCTTGCAAAAGAAGATGCAACGCCTGCAAAAGAAGATGCAACCCTTGCAGAGGAAGATGCAACAGTGTGGGAAGAAAGCACCAAAGATGTAACAGCAGAATTGGGACGTGCTAAAAATCCTGTGGAAAAAATTGTGGATACGCCTTTGAAAAAAGCTGTTAGAGCAGTTCTTCCGGAACCAAGCGGTCTGGGAAGATTTGAGGCAGAAAATTGCGATACTGTGCACGGCTCAGGAAGTGAACCAAAGAAAAACAGTGGCAATGAAAATTTTTCGAATAGTGGTTGGGTTTCCGACATGAATACATGGCCGAATGATGAACCTTCCTACATTACGACAAATGTAAATTGTCCGTCTGCTGGAAGATATGAAATCAAAATCGGATATACTGCTGGGATTAATGGTATGGGCGATGATAAAAGTAAGCCGACAGAAATTGACGTCAGAGTTAACGATGGAGAGTGGATTCATATAGATGGTGTTCCTTTAACAGATTCTTGGAATACTGTTAGTGTCGTTAGTAAAGAAATTAATTTAAAGAAGGGTAATAATAAGATTGATGTTACAGGTGCGCGCAATGTGTGGTATGGTGATACCAATAATTGGCAGTGGGTCAATCTGGATTATTTTGACCTTGTGGCAATAGAAGTGCCGGCAGAAGGCAGACATGAAGCAGAACATGCTGATTCATATACACAAGGCGGTGCAAAGAATCCGGCTAAAGTTGATATCAATGCAGATAATGATTGGAATAAAAAGTTTTCGGGAAGTGGATATGTTGGCAACTTAAATTCCTATCCTCTGAATGATGAAGGAAATGATAGTCGTTCCTATCTGACACAGAAATTATACGCTGAAAGACCGGGAAAATATTTGTTGACCATAGGATATGCGTATAGAAATAATGCAGGTGATAGCAGCAAACCTACGAATATTGATGTCAGATTGAATGGAGGATCATGGAAATCTGTTACAGCAAACCAAACGGCAGATTGGAATGATGTAAGAGAGGTTAGCACTGTTATTGAATTAAAACGTGGAGAAAATACCATAGATATAACAGGTGCAAGCAATATATGGTATGCAGGAACAGGAGATTACTGGCAGCAGATTAATTTAGACTATTTTGATATTTCTTCTCCTTTAGCAGAAGGAATACATGAAGCAGAAGAGTATCATGTATCCGGAAACAAAAGTGACGATAAGCAGTATAAAATAAAAGATGATGGTGGTGGCATTTATTCTGAAAATAAATATGCAACTATTTGGAATACTCTGACAGGTGAGGAACATGAGTACCTGGGGTATAATGTTTATGCACAGCATGCAGGTAAATATAAGCTTGCTGTTAAATATGGAACCAAATATGATGGAGATATATTTGTAAAGATAGGAAAGGGAGAATGGAAACAACTTTCCGCTCCGTCTACAGGAGAGTGGAATGTAGTAAAGACCGTAGAGATGGACATTACATTGCCAAAAGGTGAGAATACAATATATATTGCCGGACGCCAAACAACGGGCAATAAATATAACGAGTATATCAATATTGATTGTTTCGAATTAACACGACAGGTAGATAAGTCCAATATCGCATTGGATAAGCCGGTCAGAACCAGTGGTAACAGTAGTGATGATGTCAATGATAAGGATAATTATAAAAGGTACTTTCCGGAAGAAGCGGTAGATGGTTATGATGATTCCAGATGGGGAGGTCGTGCAAATCAGAATGAAAACTGGTTTGAGATAGATCTTGAGGGGATTTATGAAATCAATCAGGTTATGTTGAAGTTTGAACGTGCCTATCCAAAGGATTTTGAAATTCAGGTTTCCAGAGACAGAAAATCATGGACGACTACAGAAACTGTAAAGGGCTGGACACCTTCCGAGAATGCAGATCCGAATGCAAAATACCAATGGAATTCTAATATTTCTTATCATGGAAAGGCAAGATATATCAGAATTAATGCGACAAGTCTTAAAAATAAAGGTTGGGGATTGTCTATTTGGGAGTTTGTTGTAAAAGGCGATAAACTGCCGGCAGATGTGAAAGATGTGGCAGTAAATAAAACAGCAACAGCAAGTTCAAGTAACGAGAATGAAGTTGCATGGGCGATTGACGGAAAAGATGACTCCAGATGGGGATCTATCAGTGGAGATGCGCAGTGGTATCAGATTAACCTTGGAAAAGAATATGCGTTACACAGTGTAGACTTAAAATTTGAACGTGCGTATCCGGAGGACTTTACAATTAAAACATCGAAGGATGGAAAGTCATGGGAGACAATAAAGACTGTAACCGGATGGAAAAATCCAGGGTCAGCAGGCAATCTTAGTTCCAGTGCCAGAGTTGGATATAGCTTTAAACTGGACAGTGAAAAAAATGCATCTTACATTCGGATAGAGTCATCGAAAGCTGCTAATAGCTCATGGGGACTATCTATCTGGGAGTTTGAAGCATGGGGTAAGGAAACGAATTTACAGGAATATTGGAAAGATGTTCAAGGGAAAAAGTACGGAATTTATCCGGTCGATAAACTATATGATAAAACCGAAACGGAAAAAGCGGCTCATATGAAGTATGCGGATGGATCGGAAAAAGATTATACAATATTAAATTCAGATTTGGTGCAGGGAGATGTATTAGCCACAAATGACACTTATGAAGTCGTTTATGAACCAGGCAAAAATAATTACATCTATTTCTACGTTAATCCAAGAGATATACATATTGATTTTGGAGAAGATGAAAATAACGAGAAAGATAAAGTACGTTGGTCTGGAAATTCGAAAGATGCAAACCTTGTTAAAAATAATAACAAGTGGGGGGCAAATGATTATAATAGTGATGTTTTAGAATTCTGTGGGCAGAAAGCAGCCACTGTTCAGTATAAAATTAAGGATTTGGGAAATAAAGATTCTGTTAGCACATGGATTGGATGTCAGATTTATGGTACAACAAACAATGTAAGTGATCTTGGTAAGAAAGATCCTAAATTTGAAATTAAAATTAAAATTAACATTACAAAAGCACATAGCCTTTCCATTGTAGACACTATTGAAGAGGATGGTTGTCTGGGTGTGAAGGATCCCCAAAGTATTAAATATAAATGGCAGAGAAGCAGTGATGGCGTAAACGACTGGCAGGATATACCAGAGAAGAGAGATGACATGCAGGTATTGTATAATGGTGGAAAGAAACTTGATGTTTCTCGTGATGCAGGTGGTGGTATGTATTACCGTGTCAGTGAAGATGGAAAAGACGATTGGTCATTGGTATATAGAGTAAATTACTATAATAATGTACAGAATGGTGACTTTGAAAATCCGATTATGTGCACACCGGGAAAATCAGGAGCGTCGTTCCCATTTAACGCGAATGGGGATGAACAGCAATATCCGAATGGATATCCGGGGCTGTATTGGAAAACAACAGGACCAGGCTGGCAAAGTATTAATGGCGGTACCAAGGTTGGTCATGATATTGAAATTGTTAATGGTAGAAATCTGAAAGTAAATAAAGAGTACCAGGAAGGTCAGTTTTCCGTAACTTATGAGGAAATGTATAAAGATGGGACCCATGGTGATCAGTTTGCTGAATTGAATTGTGAGAATATCGGGGCGTTGTATCAAGATATTCTGACAACACCTTCATCAGAGTGTTATTGGGATTTGGATCATGCAGGACGTTGGAATCAAAATACGATGTATGTCGTGGCAATGGCGGCAAGAGATGCAAGGAAATATATGACTCCAGAGCAGTTGAATCCAAACAATGGTATGTCAGATACCTTTATCCAAAAACTGAAAGCAATGGATAATAATAATAAGTTGGTGAATTCCACAGGATATGATGAGGGAACAGAAATCAATCTCAAGGATGGAATTGTGGCAAGAGTATGGAAAGTTCGTAGCGAGTCTGTTGCAGCAGGGCATTGGGAACACCATAAAGGAAAGTATAAAGTGCCGAGTGAAGATAAGGATCATTTAACACGTTTCTTCTTTGTTTCTGTAGAGGGTGGCGGAAAAACACAGAGTGCAATCCGCAATGGTGGAGACCTTACCGTAGGAAACCTTTTGGATAATGTTTCCTTTGAAATGAGGAAAAATTATTCCATAACATATAAACTTCAGGAATATGATGCAAATGGCAATCTAAACACAGTAACAGAGCATACAATAGAGGGGAAAACGGTTCCTGGTGGAAAGGTAGTTGTTCCTAGTAGTTTTAAGCAAGACGGTACAACTTACAATCTGTCCGACTATACTTTAACAAATGCAAAAATGAACGATAAGGACTTCTATTATAATAATAAAGGGCAGATGACTGTAGAATTTAATCATGATACATTAGTTCTTGTGTATGTAAAAAATATTATAACGGTCACAAAGATTGTGCAGGGTGTGGAAGCAAAAAATCTTCCGAAGGATTACAAGGTGACCGTTGAATTAGCGAAAGTAAATGGAAATCAGAAGAAATTAGTAACACTGAGTGATTTTAAAGAAATCGAAAAAGTGAATGCGAATGATGCCGGAGGGCTTTTCGCAAGTGGAACGATTCAAGCTTCAGAGTTAGGCTTACAGGATGGTGACCGATATACAGTTGTTGAAAAGGTTGACAGAACATTCAATGGTAAAGATAACAATAGTTATGCATTGGTTAAGATTACTAACAGCATTAATGAAAAAATTAATAATTTGCCAGTAAATGCAAATCAACAATTTGAGTATTCAATTGATACAAACGGAATTAATTATAAAGGAAGTCAGTCAAATTCAGCGACAATCACCAATATTTATAAGCCGACACATACGATTAAAGTTACAAAGAATGTAGAAGGCAAATTTGGTGAACGGGATAAGCCATTTAAATTCACGTTGACATTGAGTGAAGCGGCGGTAAGTTATAATGATGACAACTTCCCGAATGATAGAAAGGTAACGTCAAATGGTTCTACATATAGTTTCAGTCTGAAACATAATGAAAGCATTGAATTTGTAGTACCGGATGGCTGTACTGCCAGCGTTTCGGAAGATGATTATTCATCAGAAGGATATGTTACAACGTGGAATTCAGAAATTAAGAAAGTAGTAATTTCTGAGGACAAATCGACTACATGTACCAACACACGTGACCTGACTCCTACCGGTTTGAACAATAGAGCAAAGCCATTTATCATTTTACTTGGTTGTGCATTATTGGCAGTAGCTTGTTTTGTGGCAGGAAAAAAAGGAAAATTTAGAAAGTTAGGCTGAAGAGAATAACTGTAAAAAATAATTTTCGGGAAGGGAATCTTATGGCATCAAAGAACATGAAGGATATTTCGAACTTGTTAAAAAATCTTAAGTTCCGAAAAAAAATGTTCGGGGGGATAGATGAAAAAGACGTTTGGCGAAAGCTGGATGAATTGCAGGAAGAATATCAGAATGTTTATGATGCCAAAGGAACCGCCAAAGAGGCAGAGGACATAGATGATCCCGAAGAGGTAATTAAAAACAAAAGAAAGAAACTGTTTCAAAAAGAAGAAATTATCATATTCTTTGAAAGACTGGTTTTTCTGGCGGCATTGGTGTATATTATATTTGGTGTGATTTTTGGGATTACACCAATGAAAAATAAAGATATGTCACCGAAAATCAATGCAGGAGATTTGATGCTTTTCTATCGCTTGGAGAATAACTTTAGCATTAGAGATGTGGTGATTTTTGAAAAAGATGGTGTTTCGTATACTGGGAGAATCGTTGCAAAAGGTGGCGATACGGTAGAAATCACCAATGAAGCAGAAGTAAAAGTTAATGGTTCGTTGCTTGCAGAAAATGATATATATTATTCGACACCTATGTATGGTAATAATGTATCATATCCGGTTACGCTCAGAGAAAATCAATATTTTATCTTGTGTGATTACCGTGAGGGAGCAAAGGACAGTCGATATTTCGGCGCAGTAGAAATGGAAGAGATTAAGGGAAAAGTGATTACAATTATAAGAAAAAATGAATTGTAATTGAAGCGCTGATTTGTAATTTATTGTGTATTACGGAGGGCAGATTGGAGAAACAATATCAATGAATCTGACAGAGAAATATAATCCATATGTATCTCTGTGATAAAGGTAGTATTTTGGTACTTCCTATAGAATATGTAAAAAAAATAATAAAAGAAAGGATGTTTATTATGAATTCGAAAAACAAAAAATAATAAAAGAAAGGATGTTTACTATGAATTTGAAAAACAAAAAAATCTTTAGCCGCATAGCAGCAGGTGTTATGACGGTGGCAATGGCAATTACATTATTGCCGGGAACTATGAAAACAGTGAATGCAGCAGAACCTGTAACAAGCGCTTCACTTGATGTAAATTTGTATAAGAGAGCAGATGTATATGCTCCAAATACAACATTTGAATTTGAGGTTACTAATTTAACAGCAGAACAGGCAAAAGCAACAAATGGTGGTAAGGATTTAAAGCCACCGTTTAAAAATGCGCCAGCAGGTGCTGTAAAACCAGGAACAATTGAATTAGCACCGGCAGCAGAAGATTTAACTGAGACATCTATTAGTAAAAAACTTACATTTACCTTAGTTGCAGATAAATTTACAACGGAAGGTATCGGAACTTACCGTTATAAAGTAAAGCAGAAAGAGGGGACCTATGAAGGCATTAAATATGATGTCGGAGAGAGATATTTAGATGTTACTGTTGCTACAGATGGAACCAATTTTTATATTGCAAGTGCATCTTTAGTCTTGTACCAAGAAGATGGGCAACTTGTAAAGAGTGGAGCTTTTGTAAATACATATGGTGTTAATAAGCCGGATACAGAGAACCCAGTTCCAAAGCCAGACGGAACAGTAAACGATTTAGTTATTAGTAAGACAGTAACTGGTAACTATGGTGAAAGAGATAAAAAGTTTATCTTTGAAATTACAATTAACGGTGCAGAAGGCGAATGGTATAATTTAGAAGGACAACCGGCAATTAAAAAAGGTACCGCTGCAAGAATTGAACTGAAACATGGAGAGACAGTGAAAATTTATGGTTTAACTGAAAATGATACCTATACAATTAAAGAGCTAGAAGCAGACGACTATAAAACAACATTTGAGACAAAATTGAATGGTACTAATAAGGCCGGTGGAAGTGGAAATATTAAAACAGCAACAGGTACCATTGATGCTGGAACTTCATTACAGACACAGGAAGTTGCATTTACCAATAACAGGGAAGGTTCCGCAACAGGTTTTGCTTTAAGTTACGGACCATATGCACTTATGGTTGTTTTAGCAGGTGCTGTAGCATTTGTATTATTCCGTAAGAAAAGAGCAGAATACTAAAAATTAGAATAAGTTTGTGAGAGTTTTTACACGTGAAACAAGTAATTGCGTGATATGGAAAGGATATCAAGGTGGGGATAGCAGTAAAATGTGCAAGGGTTGGAAATAAAATACTTAGTTTTATAGCCATGGTGTTGGTTCTGATTATGCTGTTATATGGTGGTTATTCGTTATGGAATACCATAATGATATATCGTGGGGCATTTTCATCCAATGATTTGCTCAAATACCAGCCTACTGGGGATGGGCCGAATAGCATTACGCTAGGAGAACTTATGAAGTTGAACAAGGATGTGGTTGGGTGGATTACAATTTTTGATACCCATATTAGTTATCCTGTTGTTCAGGGAAAAGATAATCAGGAATATTTGAACAAAGATGTATTTGGTAAATTTTCCTTTTCAGGTTCTATCTTTTTAGATTATCGAAATGCTTGTGATTTTACTGACAGTTATTCAATTATTTATGGTCATCATATGGAATATGGTGCTATGTTTGGAGATGTTGTTGAATTTAAAAATGATGATTATTTTCAGGAGCACAAGACAGGAGCATTGTTTTTGTTAGATGATACATATAAGATTACATTGTTTGCGTGTGTAGAGACTCAGGAATTTAATAATAAAATTTATAATCCGACCGTACAAGGTAAAGACAATTTAGATACCCTTTTGAAATATATTAAGGACGAAGCAGTTCAGTATCGTGATATTCCTCTGAATCATGATGATAAGATTATCGGAATATCAACCTGCGCTGAAGCAGGAACGAATGAACGAGTTGTCTTGTTTGGACGGTTGGATAAATAAAAAAACAAGTAAAGATGGAGGTACTATAATATGAAAAACAAGATGAAACAGTTTGTTATATTGCGGCTACTTCCATGTTTCGTTGCACTTCTGCTGTTCCAGACACAGGCATATGCAGAAGAAAAGGTATATTGTACCGCTTCTATTCCGGTAGAGATTAAGACACTAGGGGATTCGGTACCTTCAGGTATTGAGTATAAAGTGGTAATTAAATCTGAAAATGAAACAAACCCTATGCCAGATGTAAAAGAGGTTACGATTAAGGATAATGGCAAAGTAGAAATTGGTCCCATGACTTATACAAAACCGGGAAGATATAATTATTTCATTTCTCAGGAAGCAGGTAATGCAGAACATTTTACTTATGATAGTGCTGTTTACACGGTAACAGTCTCCATTGAAAATGATGGAAATGGTGGTTTGAAGTCTGTAATATATGCAGTGGAAAATGGAGCTACGGAAAAAACAGATGACGTAGTCTTTTCGAATACATACGAAGCGGTAACAACATCAGCAGTGACGACGACAGCAGCACCGACAGTAATTTTAGAGAAACCAACAACTCCAAAAGAAACAGTAACAGTGATTACAAACCCACCGGAAAATGCACCTAAAACAGGTGAGAGAATTATTTCTGCAATTGTTGTTGGCATATTAGGTATTTCAATGTTGGTATTGAGTATTGTTATGAACAAAAAAAGAAAAGCAGAAAAATAATAAAAAATATGGAAGAAAGGATGGCATTGATATGTATCCTTTCTTTTTTTGACCGACAAGGAATAAAATTTAAGTGAAAAAACGTTACAAACTCGGTCAAAATGCACTAAAAAAATGTTAAAACTTTAAGGTAAAAAGAGTTCGCAAGCGAACTCTTTTTTAATGCTTCCGTTTTCCATCATACCAATCAAGAGTGTGTTCAGATATGTCTTCTGTGAAGGAGTTAGCGACAGGCATTTTTCCACCATATTTAGAATACCAATCATCAGGATATAACACATCATTTTTCAGATAAGCTTTTGAGGTGTTCACATCTTCTGATTCCCCTTTTCGAAGTTTTCTGGCAACAACAACAGAACGGCAGTTGTCAATTTCATAGGTACAGGTTGAGAGCATAAGTAATGAGTCTTTTTCATTTACGGTCACAGGACACTGATAGAGAGAACGCATTTCTACTTGATGAAGAAAGTCTAGAAATTCCTCATTATCATTAAATTCACCTTGCATATAATCAAAACCGTCGTTATGGGAATAAGTTCCTGAGACTCTCATAAACGAAATGATTTTCCATTTGGATTCATCATAGATGGAGTCAAATATGAGGATAGGATGCTTTTTGTAAAATTCTATATCTTTATATTTTGGAAGTTGAAAAAACATCATTCGAGTAGATTCCATATTGTGGCCATGGATTACAATGTTTTTTGTAGGAGTCTCTACATTACAATTGGCATCAATATATAGGCAGCCATTTTTATCCGTGTCTCCTTTTAAATTATGGTGCAGATAAAAATCGGAGTTTTTTTCTCCCTGAACGACAGGATAATCAATATTGGTTCCCGGAATTCTGAGCCAGCCCTTTGTATCTTTGTTTGCCTTTAAAAGCTGGGAAAATTTCAATAGCAGACCGTCGGAATTTTTATTTCCGGAATCAAATTCCGAAGAATTATAGTAAGCAGCATTTATCTTTTTGCTTTGTTGCTTTAAGTAGTATGGCTGTATTCCAAGATAAAAAATAAGATATGCAGCACAGCCAAGAAAAACCAGAAAGGTTATGCCGGATAGCATGGTATATATTCGGTTCTTTTTCTTTTTGGGAGTATTCATTGCAATTTCTCCTAATACTAATAATAAATTATGACTGTAATGGCGTATGGTTTTCGCCACATGTATTATACTAGCCTGACTGCTCTCACGGGCAAGCCCGTGGGGTTCTGATTGCCAAGTGTAGCTTGTAATCGTACACCATTTTCAGGCTTTGGAGTTACAAGTGTAAACCTGTTTGAATCAGAGCTTTCATTACCAAGCAGTCCTACGACCACATTAGCGGTAAATTTCTGTCTTACGACAAGGAAGTACAATCAATCTCCCTAACATTTAGTTGTTAAGCTACTTTAATTCCACTGTTTAGTATTTTGATATGATTAGCCTTAATCCATGCGATTAGGGCTTTTTCTTTGTCATAGCACCTGCCGAAATCTGTAATACATTTATCTTTGTCTATATCCTGCGTTCTGTAGTCGTAACAATAGAGCAAAAATGATGAATACCAATCTCTTTGTACCAATGTTCCGTCTCGAAGTCTGTAGAGCCTATCAGACAGCTTTTTCTTAATGTAGTCATCTGCCGTGTGGTCGTACTGGCTTGCCCTATAATTATTCGAAACTTCTATATATGCGCCGCCTGTGACTTTGAATTTCTTTTCAACAGTAGTTTGAAATCCAGACGGGCAACGATTCTTTATAGATTTGCCAAAGCGCTTTTTCTTATTAAATTTGCCTTTGCTATTAACAGTAGTCTTCTTAGCCCGTTTCATCAGCTTGCTTGCATTTTTAGGTTCTGTGACGAATGTATCTCCAAGACTTCGCAGATAGTTAGCATCTTCGTTTATTGCAAGCTGTCTATTTACTGCATTTATACGGCATAATTCAGCGTGTTTGGCTTTCAGCTTCTTGTAGTGATTAGAATATTTCCAAGTCTTTTTACCTTTCTTGATCGTGCCGTCAGGATTGTAATTCTGTGGATTGGTTGCCCGTCTACTCCTGTCCATAGCACGATAATATAAGCGTTCCTTGCGTTCAGAAGTCTGTATGCTGTTGCCACGCTCTGAAAGGTTCTTCAGTCCGACTTCAGTATCAGAAGTATAGGCAACTGTCTGCGTTCCTATATCAGCACCTATCATGCCTTTACCGTATTTATGTCTTGGATTGCCGAATCTATCATATTTAGGCTTAGCTTTGCCTTCTATTGTCAGATGCAGATATACTCTGTACTTACCTCTTATCAATCTTGGAACAAGAGTAGCATAGCAAGGTCTGTAAGTATCTATACAACAGGCTTCTTCTATAAGCGTATTGACAGCATCAGCATCCATCTTGTCAGGATTCTCAAGATAAGACAAAACGGCGTTAACTTCATCAGACTGAAACCTGTCGTTGACATGAATCCCGAATTGCATCTTTCTAAGTTTGAATCGAAGTTTACCATCCTCAACAAACATCGTAATACCACGATTTATCTGTTTTGCTTTGATACATGGTAATTCTCCGTATTTTGAGAAATGTGTAATCTTACCGTTATCATAAAGACATTTTTCCATACCTCGCCATATGTCTTCGGCTTTTGTGAGAGCAAACACCGCATCTATACTGTATTTCTTGCCTATAGGAATCATAGATGTCCTGCAAAAATCCCATGTAACATTATAAGATTTCTGCATATCATTGAGCTGATTAGCGAGAGCTTTAAGTTTGTCCTTATCCTCAGTATTGCCGTACAGTTTTAGTAGTTTACGATATTTCTTGGTACGCATGAGCTGGTCGTAATTCTTTCTCATAAGACTAACAAGCTCGTTGCCAGCTTTGCGGATTTTATCAGAAAGAGCCACGACTTTCAGAACATCAGGATAAGGCATATCAGTTTCTACAACTAGGATATGCCTGTCAGAAAGTTTATGATATTGTTTCAGAAGTTTCTTGTATTCTTTGTCACTCATGATCTTTCTGTTCCTCGATGTATTTCTTTACCGTAGCTTCACTTATATGACCTACGGTAGATACAAAATATCCTCTTGACCATAATACTCCACACCGAGAGTAGAACTGTTTTAATTGTGGATATGCCTTGAACATTTCAATTGCACTGATACTTTTCAATGTTCTTACTATATCGCAAGGGGCAACTGTCTGTGGGCAATCTACAAATATATGTATATGGTCTGGCATCACTTCCAACGCTTTGATTATGTATCCGTACTGATTACAGATATTTGCAAGGATATTTTTGAGTGTGTCATCTGCACCATTCTGCAATACCGAAAATCTGAATTTCGGACACCAGATGATATGGTACTGCGTCAGATATTTACAATGCGAAGCACTATGATATTGTTCCTCGCTCATCGTCTGTTTCTCCTAACTGATATTTTTCCTGAATACCCCTGCGCATCAGGTCAAGAAAGGTAATAGTAGTTCCTTCTTCGACAGAATAGATACGGGCAAGGTTTTCAAGCTGTTCTTTCCACTCGGAAGGAATGGAAATGTTAATCTGTACATTATTACTTTTTGGTCGTGCCATGATTACCCCCTCCAAATACTGTGCTTCTAACGCATCTCTAAAATACTCACTTTCATTTTGAACTTTGCACTATTATACATAGATAATATGTTTACTCTATGTTAATGTCAAGTAGTAGAAATATAGTTTTGCACAGAAAAAGCAGCTTTCATCCCACACGCAAGCGTGTGGGTTTTACGCCGCAATTTATAACTTCCCGGCAAAGTAAAAAGTATTTCATCAGCCTTGTTTTGTATGCTATAATATGTGCATGGTATATGATGACAAAGGAAATGTACTTGTACAAGATAAGATAGATGAAAATTGGGGAGGCTTGACATTCCCCGGTGGTCACGTTGAAAAAGGAGAATCGTTTGTAGATTCGGTAATACGTGAAGTATATGAAGAAACAGGATTAAAAATAGAAAATCCAAGAATTTGTGGGACAAAAGATTGGCCGAGAGAAGACGGCTCTAGATACATAGTTGTATTTTATAAAACAAATAAATTCAGCGGAACATTAAAATCATCAGACGAAGGTGAAGTAAAATGGATGCCTTTAGTCCGATAAATAAGAAATTTACGTGCATATTTCTGAAAGCATGGGTATAAAAACACATAATGTAACTTCAGTATTTGTAGAATAATTCAACTAATAATTGAGTTCAAATCAGAAGAAGATTCAACTAGAGATTGATGGATATTAAGAAGATATGGTGTTACGATGTTTTACAAGAAAAGCTTTTCGTAACAAATTAAGAAAGAAGGTAAAAAATGCTTACACAACAAAAATATTTATTAGCACTTACAATTTCTCATATTGTGAGCTCGTTGATGGTAATAAATGAAATACATAGTAAGTTACAGTATCAAATGAATATTTACATTTTTCTACCTGTAGCAATCTTAATTGCAACTAGTATAGCCTATAAGTATGTACAGTCAATGCTAATATATGTAGCGTCATTTACCGTCCTTGCAATTTGTAGCTTTATATTTTGGTCAAATGAAACCATCATAAAAGAAGTCTTTTTACACAAACCATCTTATGGATGTATTATTTATCTAGTTATAATGATTATTAGCGCAATAGTTATGCCATTTACAAGTCCCAACAGTATTTTTGGTATTAGAATTCCACAAACGGAGGATTATCCTGAGGTTTGGCACAGAGCACATGTGTTTACTTCTGCGCTATTGAGTCTGATGATATTACCAACCATTATCGTCATATTTCATATGGAACCTCGTTACAGCTTTGTTTTATGTAATATTTTTTTACTAGTTTCATTGATTATAGGAATTGTTTATGCAGTTATTATTGCAATTCCAATTGAGAAAGCAGAAAAAATGCAAATTGCTAAAGAACTTGAAGAACAAATAAAAAAAGAACAAGGATATCGTTAGACTCAATTGAAAAAAACTTCTTAAATTAACAAAGTTTGTCAGTGTAGTATCTAGGGGGAGAAAGAGTATTTAATTAAATTACGTGTTAAGTTTGAATTTAGTGAAGAGGTGTAATTATGAAGTTGAAGGTATTATTGGCTGTTCCCTACAAAGGTAATAGTATATATGAACTAAGAAAAATTCTTTCTCAAAATGATGTAGATTTATATGTTTTCCCAGAAGGATTTTTGGATAGTAATACATTGACTGAAGCTCTTAAAATTATAAAGAATGAACAGAAATATATCATTACAGGTTTTAAAGATTTGCGTAATAATGGTCAACATAAAGTGCTTGTTATTGATAACGGTAAGATTGTTGATGAATATACAAAATGCATTTTAACTAAGGGTGAAAAAGAAAAGGGGAAACAACACGGTGAAAAAATCACTTGTGTTAATACCAAATTTGGAAAAATAGGCGTCCTGATTTGTTATGAGATTCATTTTCCAGAAGTAGCAAGGATAATGTCTTTAGAAGATCCGATTATGCTTATAAATATTATTGGAACAGGAATGTATCATGATTTACAACTTGAACAGTGGACAACATTAGCAAAAGCTAGAGCCATTGAAAATGAAGTGTATATTTTGGGATGTTCACATTATGAAGAAGAAATACCTTTAGCATATGTTTATAACTCTGTGGGACGATGTGAATTGATGAAAACAAACGAGTGTGGTGGATTTGTTGTTGAAGTTGATTTGGACAAAAGTAATGCAAAGGTAATCAATTATTTAGAAGATAGAGTACCAAGGTTATTTAATGTTTTATCTGAATGATAAATAGATAATGAATATGATGTAGGTATAGAACTGTAAACTTCTTGCTTGTCGGACTGACTAAGATAGAGAAAATAGGAATGGAGGAAGAGAATATGACAGGTAGCCACAGTGCCCAGAAGATAAAGAAAGTGCAATTGTGGAGGCGTTGAAGCATTTTAAGATGATTCAGCAGAAATAAAAGGAGTTTGATAAATCGGAAGTTTACAGCTCTTTCAATAGCATTTCTAGTGTGTCAAAAGATTTTGACAAAGCTCAAAAGCCGATTGTCAAAGCCTTTTGATAGCGCCAATATCTGTATTTGATTAAGATACAAATGCAAGGAGGTAAATTGAATGGAACTCGGAAATCAAATTAAAAAATATCGTTCGGAACTCCAATTATCACAAGACCAATTAGCCGAGCACATATATGTTTCTCGACAAACGATTTCAAATTGGGAGAATGAGAAAAGTTATCCGGATGTAAATAGCTTGGTTCTTTTGAGTGAAGTATTCAAGACCTCCATTGATAATTTAATCAAAGGAGATATTGAAAATATGAAAGAAAAAATCAATGAACAAGAAATTAAGAAGTTTAACTATTATGGTAACATTTTCACTGTGCATCTGGTAATTACCCTTTTATCGGCAGTCCCGTTATTCTTTTGGTTGGAACGGCTTGCATTTATTCCATTTGGAATTCTTTTTGTAATTACGATGTACTGGGCTTTGAAAGTGGAAAAAGTGAAAAAGGACAACGATATTCAGACTTACAAAGAGATTGTAGCCTTTTCTGAAGGAAAAAGATTGGACGAAATACAGAAGCAGCGAGAAATCGGAAAACGACCATATCAAAATGTACTGAAAATGATTGTAGCTGCAATTGTTGCAATCGTAGTATGTTTTTTGATTGGACTATTGTTTCATTTGCTTGGAAATTAGACACTTGTTTTTGGAATAATAGGCATAGGAAGGGACTGTGAAATTTCAGGCTTTTGGCGAGTCTGAAAGCATGCATTTACACTGACGACGGCATTTCGTTACCAAGACGGAAAGGTGCAGGTCAACCACAATCACTTCCTTGGTTATACAAAGGACGAGGAAGGAAAACCGGTAAAGAAACAGTTGGAGGTTGACTTTATTTGTAATAAAGGCTCTAAAAAGTATTATATTCAGTCCGCATATATGTTACGAACGGAAGAAAAAATGGCACAAGAGATTCGCCCATTTTTGAAAATCAATGATTCATTTAAGAAAATTGTAATCACTTTGGATACACCAAAACCATTTTATAATGACGATGGCATTTTGATGATGAACGTGTATGACTTCTTACTAAACATGGATTCATTGGAGTTATAAGAAAGTGCAATTGTGGAGGCGTTGAAGCATTTTAAGATGTTTCAGCAGAAATAAAAAGGGTTTGATAAATCGGAATTTGGCGATTGGATAAATTTAGTTTTCGTTGTAAAAACCTTTATTTTAGGGCGTTGCTACGGAAAGTAGCAGAAAAATAGTGAAATGACAGCTAATGTTTCTTGTTTGGTAAAGGTTAATTTACTAATCTGTGAAGGAAGTAAAATAAACCGAAAACGGAGGTAGAAAAATGACTTTAGAAGAGCAAATTAAACATTACAGAAAACAGGCTGGACTTTCACAGGAGAAGATGGCTGAGAAAATCGGTGTATCAAGACAAGCCATTACAAAGTGGGAAAATGGAACAGGAACACCGGATATTGCAAATCTGATGGCAATAGCAGATCTCTTCCAGATATCAGTAGATGAATTACTTTCAAATGAAAAATCAGAGAAAAAGCAGTCTAATTACATATATGAAAGTCGTACTGAATACGATATTGATGGTAAGAAGAATTTTGATATCAAGCTTGGTGGAGCATATGCTGTAGATTTAAAGGCATATCATGGAGAAAAAATTGAAGTCGCAATGTTTTCAAATGTCTATAAGAATCTTCTGGCAGATTATAAAGTAAAGATTGATGATATAAAAAACCGAATCGATATTGATCTTAACAGATTTAATGAAGCCAGTGAAGCAGATGCAAAGGAGAGTTTGGTCATTACTATTTTTATTCCGGTAAAATATATTGGAAAAATCGAATTATCAGTTAATGCAGGGACACTGAATATTACTGATATAGAAAATGAACATATTGAGGTAAATGGCAAAATTAGCGAAGTTACTCTTCAGGGAAATAAAAGTGAAATTGAGATGGATTCAAATCTTGATATGCAGATCAGTGTTTTATCACATGAGGGTGCGCTTGAGATTAATCAGTTGTCAGCAACATCAAGACTTACAATTCCTGCAGATTATAGATTTAGAAGCACAAAAAAGGGAATAGCAACTCATATTTATTATGAGAGACAGGGCAAAAAGGTTGATGACTTTTCAGATGCCGAAGCAGACAATTACATTGAGTTCAATGGTATAAAGAGTGAGCTTGTGATTGTAGAGGCTGAGGTGTAGTCATGGAAAAGTATATATCGACCGGTCAGATTCTATTTAATTGCAGTGTTGATATTTGCTGTGATATATTGCATTAAAGATTTCATCTTTAATGCAATAGTAATAAGGATCATCTCGGTTTGTAAATTTAATAAGAATATCACATTCTTCGTTACATTTCATTAGAATTCCTAATTTGTGCAAGTGCTTTTTTAAACTGGAATGTAAACAAAACAGATGTAAACAGCACAGCAATAATATCTGCAATAGGCTCTGCCATGTATACGCCAATAGTTGGATTAGATACAACGTGAGGCATAATATAAATAAGCGGAAGTAACAGTACGAACTTACGCATAACAGCAACAATAATAGAGTTGACTGCTTTGCCAAGGGACGTAAATGTTATCTGACAGGCAATTTGAATTCCGAAAAGGAATAAACCACCCAAATATATTTTTAACATTGGTGCAGTAAAGGCAACCAGTTTTGCGTCGGAAGTAAAAATACTTACGAATACTTTTGGAATAATCTGTACTGCAGCCCAAAGCAATGTGGAATATGTTAAGCATGTAATTACAAGCAGACGGAAAGTTTTCTTTACTCTGTCTGCATTTTTTGCACCGTAATTATAGCTGGCAATAGGCTGTGAGCCTTGGGCGATTCCCTGAAGTGGCAACATGGCAAACTGCATAACGCTGGTTAAAATAGTCATGGCACCAACGGCAATATCTCCACCGTAATGAAGGAGAGATGAGTTAAAGCAGACGGTTACAACGCTTTCGCTTGCCTGCATAATAAAAGTTGCAAGTCCCAGTGCAACACATGGAAGAAAAATTTTAGGTTTCAAGCCCATATATTTTTTTCGCAGATGAAGCTGTGTTTTTTTGCCACTAAGAAAAACAACTACCCATATGGTTGAAATTGCCTGTGACAGCACAGTTGCAAGGGCTGCACCTTTTACGCCCATATTAAAAACAAAAATGAATACAGGGTCTAAAGTAATATTACAAATGGCACCGATAAGAACGGAAACCATTGAAGTTGTTGTAAATCCCTGAGCAGTAATAAAAGCATTCATGCCCAGAGTTAACTGAACGAACAATGTACCTAAAGCGTAAATACGCATATAGTCCGTTGCGTATCCAAGTGTATTTTTACTGGCACCAAAAGCCATTAACAAATCTTTATTCCAAATCAGCAAAACCACCGTAAGAACAATAGAAACAACAATCTGTAAAGAAAAGCAGTTTCCCAATATTTGTTCTGCGGATTTATTATCTTGTTTTCCCATACAAATAGAAGCTCTTGGCGCACCACCGGAACTGATAAGTGCTGCAAAAGCAGTAACAATCATAATAATCGGCATGCACACGCCGACTCCGGTAAGAGCAAGACTGCCTTCCCCCGGAATATGTCCTATATAAATTCTGTCTACAACATTATAAAGCATATTAATAAGCTGGGCGATTACCGTTGGAATAGACAGCTTTAGAAGAAGCTTTCCAATAGGAGCCGTGCCTAAGAAATTTTTGTCATTCTGCATATATGTACCTCTTTTGAATATTTTTTCTGTATAAAATAATAATCTATGTAAAGTGGAAAGTCAAATATATTGAAAGAGCGTATTGTGGTAAGAATGCAGATACACGAAAAAGACATAAATTATTAGTGCGCGCCATTGATAATAAAGTTAATGGAAATGTTTAGACTAAAAAGAAACCTATTTATCAATATAATTGCTACCAAAAAGTAATAAACGGGGATTTGCGTAGAATTTACGTTTACGTCAATGGGGATTTGCGTAGAATTTACGTTTACGTCAATGGGGATTTGCGTTATACTGATGCCAGAGAGATGAAAAAATATGCCCAATTGAGGTAAAGTCAGGATGTTCGAACAGAAAGGTTTAAAAATGAATATAAAACTATTGCAAACATTAAGAAATTATAACAAAGACAATTTTATAAAGGACATTATTGCAGGAATTATTATTATGGCGGTGTCTATTCCTATCTCTATGGGATATGCACAGATAGCCGGTCTGCCTGCAGTTTACGGATTGTATGGTTCGGTATTTCCAATTCTTGTTTTTGGACTTTTTTCTACATCGCCTCAGTTTATATTTGGTGTGGACGCGGCTCCTGCAGCTCTTGTAGGTTCAGCGCTTTTGACACTTAACATAGAGGCTGGTTCAGACAAGGCTATGGCAGCAGTTCCTGTTATGACGTTTTTTGTTGCCTTATGGTTGTTGGCTTTTTATTTTATGAAAGCCGGAAAGCTGGTTAATTACATTTCAGCACCGGTAATGGGTGGTTTTATAACAGGTATTTGTACAACAATCATATTAATGCAGATTCCAAAGGTTATGGGAGGCACATCGGGAACAGGAGAGTTTTTCGAATTAGCCGAACATATCTATAAGACTGCGCTTAATATAAATATGCCATCAGTAATTATGGGAGTGATAGCGCTGGTAATACTTTTTGCCTCGAAGAAGGTAATGCCTAAGTTTCCAATGGCTGTAGTGCTAATGCTTGTGGGAACATTAATAACAAAATATTTTCCAATAACGGATTGGGGCATAAAAACATTAAATGTAGTGGAGCCGGGGCTTCCAAGATGGTGTATTCCTGATTTTTCGTCAGTTTCAATCCAACAGATTATAACAATCAGTTTGTCGGTGGCAGTAGTAATTATGGCTGAAACTTTGTTGGCAGAGAATAGTTTTGCTCAAAAAAATAATTACAGAATAAATGATAATCAGGAGATTTTTGCATTTTCCCTAGGTAATTTTATGGCTGCTTTTACAGGATGTTGCCCTATTAACGGTTCAGTTTCCCGTACGGCAATGGGTGAACAATATCAGGCAAAAACTCAGCTTACAGGCATTGTGGCAGGATTTTCTATGATAGTGTTACTTCTTTGTGGAACAGGATTTATCGGATATCTTCCTATTCCTATTTTGACGGCAATAGTTATTTCAGCACTTATGGGTGCAACGGAGTTTGACTTGGCAGCAAGGTTGTGGAAGGTAAGCAGAACTGAATTTCTAATTTTTATGGGAGCTTTTCTCGGTGTACTTTTACTTGGAACAATAAATGGTGTTTTAATTGGTATTATTCTTTCTTTTACAGAAATGATTATAAGAACATCAAAACCTTCAAGATGTTTTCTTGGAATACAGCCGGGGCATAGACATTTTAGGGATTTGAACGAGGGAAGACAAATACATGCCATTGAAGGAGTTGTAATTTATAGATTTAGCAGTAATTTATTTTTTGGTAATATTCAGGTGTTGCAACGCGATATTGAAGACAGCATAAAACCGGATACCAAAGCTGTAATTCTTGATGCAGGCGGCGTTGGAAGTATTGACATAACTGCAGCAGATAGGCTGGCAATGTTGTACAAGTCACTTGAAGACAAAGGCATTAGATTTTATATTACTGAACATATTGCAAAGATTAATGAGCAACTTCGAACACTGGGGCTAGGGTATATGATTGAAGAAGGAAGAGTTAGAAGAACTATTCACATTGCTTTGAAGGATATGGGTATTGGAAGACCTTATCCTTTAGAGGGTGGCGTAGAAAATGAAGAAAGAAGTGCTTCAAGAAAAAGAGCAGATAACAAGGTTCAGGAGTTCGTTTGGGCATACGGGGCTGAAAGTGAAGAGCAAATTGAAAAGCAGATTGTTCTGCAGATTCAGCAGTTAAAGAAAACAGGAGATATGGAGAAACTTTTCCACGGAAGCTGGTCACATATGGATGCTTTTGACGAGGACGAGTGGTTAGAGCATCTTGAAGAACATCTAAAAGAGATTGTTAATATTTCAGGAAAAGATGAAAAAACTATTGCTGAACGTTTCGAAAAGCATAGAGAAGAAATACATAGAAGAATCAGGGATGAACATCCTGAAATGGCAGAAAGATTTAAGGAAAGAAGACATGTTCTTGATGAGCATTTAAAAGAAAAGCATCCGGAAGTGTTTAAATTAATTGAAAATCTGAGAGAAAATCAGAATTAAACTTAAAAATTCTTCTTGAAAATGCTGACAAGAAAATGTATCAGAGAAAGGCAGCCATGAAAGGCGGAAATGTAAGATAATATCAGCATTATTTCGTGAGATTTTTTATGCAATAGTGTGTGCCTTAACGTAGCTTTATACATATTATTGTTTAAAGTGCCGAAATTTAAAAAAGTACTTACGAAAAATAAAATTTTACTGTAGAATACCTAAGGAAAATTAAAAGAACGCAGTGAAAGTCAGATACGAAAGTAGAGATGGTAACGAGTTTAACAACTATTACATCTCTACTTTTTATTATGTGAAATGAGCTAAACGGAAACTTCTTATGTTTGAATAAAAGTCTTCCACACTGAACTCATTGAGAATAGCAATGCAGATGGATTTCACTGTTGAAAAAGAACACAAAATAAAAGGAGGATTTATTATGCCACAGAATAAGAGAGAAAGTTTTATTTACACAGTAATTATGTGCTTCACTATGGTTTTATGGATGAGCATTTACAACGTAACATTACACACAGGAACATTTAACGCGCAGGTTATTAAGGATGCATGGTTAGGATTTCCAATTGCCTATGTATTTGCAGCATGTATGGATTGGTTTGTAGTTTCAGGATTGGCTAAGGGATTTGCCTTTAAATATTTAGTTAAGCCGGATAGCAGTACACTTAGAAAAGTAATTTCAGTTTCATGTTCAATGGTTGTTCCAATGGTAATTATAATGTCACTTAATGGTGCGGTTGAAGCAAGTATTAGAATGGGTGATTTCAGCAACGTATTATTCATCTGGTTAACTAACATACCAAAGAATTTTGTAATGGCATTACCATTCCAGTTAATTATTGCAGGACCATTAGTAAGAAAAGTATTTAGAACAATATTCCCTGAAGGAAAAGTATTAGCATAAAACTATTTTTAGAAAAATGAATCGTTTTTATAAAAATATGAAAGAAATAAAATTTTAATTATGCCGAATTTTCGAGCTAAATAATAGTAAAATTAAGTAAAAATTATACAATATATACAAAAATACGTCTAAAATCAACTATTCTTTGTTGAAATATTGCAAAAAACGTTTTCCTAAAATATTCTAGAAAAGTAATTTGATTTTTTGAGAATGTTTTAGATTGGAAAGGACTAGAATATTTCTTTAAAGAAATCCAGGTACGGAAGGTTTTAGAGGGTTAAAAGTATATATTGTATTTTTTTATTTAGGAGGTAAGAAAATAATGAGAAAAGGTAAGAAGATTGCAGTGGCAAAGAAAGCCACAGCGGCCTTTTTGACAGTGGCAATGGTTACGGGAATGTTGCCGGCAGGGCAGATTCAAAATGTTATGGCAGCAGACGATTCACCTTATGTAATTTCTACAGGAAGAATGGTGTATGCAAGTTCTTCAGTGGGAAATAGTGACCCGGCTTATGCAGTAGATGGATCCACCGGTACAAGATGGGAAAGTGCATGGAATGATAACACAGAGTGGATTTATGTTGACTTGGGAAAAGTTACTGATGTAACAGGCGTAAAGTTATATTGGGAAGGTGCTTATGCCAAGGAATACAAGATTCAGGTTTCAAATGACGAAGAAAATTGGAGTGATGTTTATGTTAATTCCGATTGCAAAGGTGGAAATGAGGACTTAAACATAACAGCAAATGCCAGATATGTACGAGTTTATATGACAAAGAAGGCTTTAGAAGCTTACGGATATTCTTTGTATGAGTTTGAAGTGTACGGTAAAGACGGGGTAACAAAAAGACCCGTAGATTATGGTGAAAATCTTGCCTTAAATAAAAATGCTACAGCATCATCATTAAGAGATGTATGGTGGATGTACGACGATAATGGAGTAATTGACCAGACTTCTGTATTGGCTAAGAATGCAGTTGATGGAAATGATAATTCATATTGGACATCAGGAGAAAAAGACAATCAGTGGTTTATGGTTGACCTTGGAGCAAATTATGATATTGGACGTGTTGAAATTGATTGGTCATCTGATGCAGGAAAGATGTATGACATTCAGGTTTCAAAAGATGGGGGTAATTGGACAACTTTATACAGACAGCTTAAAGGTTATGGTAATGAAGTTGCAAATATTGAACTATATGCCAATGCACGTTATGTAAGAATGTATGGATATACAAGGGTTGAAAGTGGTAGCGGATTTAGCATAAAGGAAATGAAGGTTTATAAGTACAAAGCAGGCGACAGAAAGGTAACCCACAGTATTCCAAACCTTCCTGATTCGTATGTTGTTTCAAACGGTAAGGGAACATATCTTGCAAATTCAATGTACAACGAAAAAGCAAAATTACCTGTTTACAAAACAGATGATGTTAAATCACCGATAGCAAGTAATGACTGGTGGCAGTCAATGCTTATTAATAAGTTTGGAAACTTAATGTCAACTCTTCCAATGAAAATGAAATATTCAACTAAGGGACTTGGCATTTTGACAGCAACAAGTGGCTGGCTTCCTGATATGGGCAGTACTGATGTAAACGTGTCGGTTAATTCTGAAACTGAAACTGATTTTTATATTTTGCCTGAAAACCTTGATACAGCTACAGCTTGTGATAAGGTAAGCGGATATGGTGATTATTCAGTAACAGCACAGCTTGCAGACGACAATCATGTTGCGATGACAAGTACATTTGTAAAAGGTTCACCTTACATCTATACAGAATATGGCGATACAAAGTCAGTTTATATTTCATCATTAGCCATTACATCAATTTTTGACGGTAACGGAAATGAAATATTGGCAAAAAATCTAGATTCAATGAAAGCAGATCATATCGGTCTTGAAATTACAGACAGTGATAACAAGAGCAAAACAAAAACATCAAAATGTTATTATTGTTTAACTGTTCCTGAAAATACAGCATTTAAGAAAATCGGAAGTTATATTAGAGTAACATTCCCTGAAACTAACGGTTATATGTCTATTGGAACAATGAAAGATAAATCACAGATTGAAACATTCTATAGACATGGATATGCTTTTGTTACAGATACAAAAGTTACATACAGTTATGATGACAGTAAAGCAAAGGTAACTTCAACATATAAGACTACAACAAGTCTTAAGAGAAATGGATTTACAGATCAGACATTTATATGCATGCTTCCTCATCAGTGGAAAAATTCAACAGATGATGATAAGGCATTTGCAACATATTCATCTGTAAGAGGTGATTTAAAGACTATTGAAGGACTTTCATTTACAACAGTTTCAGAGTTTGCAGGACTTCTTCCAACATTTGCTCTTCCAACTAATGCAGAGTTTGATGGAGAGGCAGTTTTAGGTTACTTAAATGAATTGGAGGATGCAACAAAGAATTTAAATCCTGCAGGTGATGCATATTGGGAAGGCAAGAACCTTCATCCTTTGGGAATGGGAGTTCTTATGGCAGACCAGCTTGGAGAAACAGAACTTAGAGATACATTCTTAAAGAGAATGAAGAAGATTCTTGTTAACTGGTTTACTTATGAAGGAAAGGATGATATCAGTTATTTTATTTATAATAATAACTGGGGAACTCTTTACTATGAACAGAGCGAGTTTGGGGCAAATGCAGCAATTTGTGATCACCATTTTACATATGGTTACTTCATGTTTGCAGCAACAGTTTTAGCTACATATGATAATGAATTTTATAATGATTACAAAGGTATGATTGAAATGATGATTAGAGATTATGCCGGACCTTCTGACAATGATAGTGAATACTGTAGATTTAGAGCTTATGATATGTACGAAGGACATTCATGGGCAGGCGGATACGCAGACAATGATTCAGGTAACAATCAGGAATCAGCCAGTGAATCATTATTTAGCTGGGCAAGTATGTATCTTTGGGGAGTTCTTACAGAAAATGATGAATACAGAGATGCAGGAGTATTTGGATTTACAAATGAAATGGAAGCAGTGGAACAGTATTGGTTCGATTACGACAAAGACAACTGGATTAAAGAATGGCCATACAATGTAGTAGGTCAGGTCTACGGTGGAATTAACTTCTATGGAACATTCTTTGGTGGACAGCCATTATATGTTTATGGTATTCAGTGGCTTCCGATTTCAGAATATTTAACATATTACGGAATGAATCAGAGCAGATGTGCTGAAATATATCAGGGATTGTTAGATGATACAACAATAGCAATGGCTAAGGCAGTACAGGCAGCTAAGAACGAAGGAAAGAGTCAGGAAGAAATTGACAAGATGCTTAAAGAGTATCCACAGGCAGATACAGGTTGGCAACATATTACATGGCCATTCCTTTCACAGACTAATCCAAGTCTTGCAATGGAGAAATTCCTTGCAAACGATACAAAGGTTCAGAAAACAGATACAGCTAACACATATTGGTTTATTAACAGTATGAAACAGTTAGGCGTAAAAACAACTGACATTGTTGCAACAGGAGATTGCTCAGCAGCAGTATATTACAACAAGGATACAAGCAAATACACAGCAACAGTTTGGAATCCTACTAACGACACAAAGGTTGTAACATTTAAAACTAACGGTAACAAGATTGGCACAGCAACAATTGGTGCAAAGGCACTTGTAAACTTTGAAGTATATAAGAATAAGAGCTTTAACATAGTACAGGCTTCAACTCCTGAAATATCTGTTCCATCAGGAAAATATGATGATACACAGTATGTAACAATTTCATCAGAAACACCTGGAGTTACTATTTACTATACAACAGACGGAACAATGCCAACAACATCATCAAAGGTTTATGATGGAGTATTTGCAGTATCAAGTACAGCAACAGTTAAAGCTATCGCAGTAAAAGATGAATATATTACATCTGCAATGGCTTCAAGCACAATCACTGTGAATGGCACAGATGTTTCACTTAAAGACAATATTGCATTAGGCAAGAACGTTAAGGTTTCATCATCAGAAAATCCAAGTGTAGACGGAAGTAAGATAGTCGATAACGACGGAACAACAAGATGGTCTTCAGAATTTACAGATAATCAGTATTGTCAGATTGATTTAGGAAAGAATTACACAATTAATAAGGTTACATTTAACTGGGAAGCTTCATATGCTAAGGAATACAAGATTCAGGTTTCAAAAGATGGAAACAACTGGACAACAGTATATGAAAACAACAATGGCAAAGGTGGAGAAGAAAGCATTGTATTTGATGCAACTGAATGTAGATATGTAAAGATGCAAGGTGTAAAGAGAGCATTAGCATACGGATATTCATTGTGGGAAATGGGTGTGTATGAAGCTGCAAAAGTTGAAACACCAATATTTAGCATTCCATCAGGAACATACAGTAAGGCTTTGAATGTAAACATTAGCAGTAAGACTAAGGGTGTGGAAATCAGATATACAACAGACGGTTCAACACCTAACGAAAAATCAAGGTTATACGTTCCAAGTATTAAGATAAGCAAGAATACAACATTAAAAGCGATTGCTTACAGAAAAGGAATGATTGATTCACCTGTGGCAACAGCAGAATACAAGATTGACGGTTCATCAACAGAACCTGAGCAGCCAACAACACCTGACACATCAGAAACAAAGATTATTTCTACAGGTTGTAAAACAGTAACATCAGGTTCAGAAAATGATGTATTTGGTGGCAAAAACGCAGTAGACGGAGATAAGGGAACACGTTGGTCATCTAATTTTGCAGACGATGCATGGATTTATGCAGACCTTGGAAAAACATACTCAGTTAATAAAGTTGTTTTAACTTGGGAAGGTGCTTACGGAAAAGCATATAAGATACAGACATCAACAGATGGAAAAACATGGAAGACAGTTAAAAATGTGACTAATGGAAAAGGTGGAGAAGAAACGGTAGCATTTAATTCTACAGATGCAAGATATGTAAGAATGCAGGGTGTAGAAAGAGCATTACCATATGGATATTCATTATGGGAAATGGAAGTTTACGGTAAAGTTTCAGGTTCAGTATCAGATGATTCAAATAATGAAGATTCATCAGTTCCATCAGGTACAAACGTTGCAAAATCAGCTAAGGCTACATCATCAGGAAATGAAACTGATGCAATGGCAGCAAAATATGCAGTAGATGGGGACAACGGAACACGTTGGTCATCAAACTTTGTGGATGATGCATGGCTTTTAGTAGACTTAGGCAAGGCTTACACAATCAACAAGGTAGTACTTAACTGGGAAGGTGCTTACGGAAAGGCATACAAAATTCAGACATCAACAGATGGCAAAAACTGGACAACAGTTAAGAATGTAACAGATGGAAAAGGTGGAGAAGAAACTATAACATTTGACGCTACAAAGGCAAGATATGTAAGAATGCAGGGCGTGGAAAGAGCACTTCCATATGGATATTCATTGTGGGAAATGAGTGTTTATACTAAATAAAATTTAAGTTAAAAAGGCACAGTTTACGGTAATTAGTAGGCTGTGTTTTTTTCTTCTTATAAACTAATTTGTACTAATTATTAAATTGCAAAAATTATTTTTAATATCAAAGAAAAATTCCCTAAATGCTTACTTTTATTGATTAATTAGCAATCAGATGTTATACTGTAAAAGTTAATATTGGGTAAAATATGCCTGTTGATTTGGGCTGTTTTAGATACAATCATATAGAAGAAATAACGAGAAAACATTAAATATGAATTATTAGAGAAAGGTAGACTAATATGAAAACAGCAGTAATGACTGATAGTAATAGTGGAATTACACCGGAAGAAGGAAAGAAAATTGGAATATATTCTCTTCCAATGCCGGTTATCATAGAGGGAGATGTTTTTTATGAAGGAAAGAACATTACACAGGAAGAATATTATGGCGCAATGACTTCAGGAAAGAATGTTACAACATCACAGCCATCACCCGGGGATGTAATGGATATGTGGGATGGCATTTTGAAGGAAGGCTATGAACAGGTTGTTTACATTCCAATGTCAAGCGCATTAAGTGCTTCATGTCACGCGGCAATTCAGCTTTCAGAAGAATATGACGGAAAGGTTCAGGTTGTCGATGACCACAGAATCTCAGTAACAATGAGAGAGTCAGTTCTTGAAGCAAAATGGATGGCTAATCAGGGAATGACAGCAGAAGAAATAAAAAAGAAACTTGAAGAAAATGCTTACAATTCAAGTATTTACATTGCTGTTGATACTTTAGAATACCTTAAAAAAGGAGGACGTGTTACAGCAGCAGGAGCAGCCATAGGAGCAGTTCTTAACATTAAGCCTGTACTTACAATTCAGGGTGAAAAGCTTGATGCATTCACTAAAGTTAGAGGGATGAAGAAAGCTGAACTTAAGATGTTAGAAGCTATTGAAGAAGACCTTAATACAAGATTTGCTGATGTAGATAGAAAACAGTTAAGACTTGGAGCAGCAGGAACATTCCAGAAACAGGAAGACGCAGACCAGTGGTACAAGATGGTAAAAGATACATTTGAAAACGAAATCCACGATATATATTATGATCCATTGTCATTTAGTATAGGATGTCACGTTGGACCTAATGCAATTGGTATTGGAATAAGTGTTGTTACAAGAGATGAAAAGTAAATATTAAAAAAAGAAGAATCCCTCGGAAAGTGTCATCTTTCGGAGGGGTAATTTTTTTTAAAAGGATTAAATACAAACATAATCCCCTTAGTTAGTTGAAATAAACTCCTAAAAATAGTATCATTAAGAGTAAGACTATTTTGTAAATTATAGAAGGCAGGTACGATTATGTATGCAGTTTTTGGATTAGGGAATCCTGATAAGGAATATGATAAAACAAGACACAATATTGGTTTTGATGTTATAGATGAGTTGGCAAGTCAGATGGGTGTTGAGGTGAAGACTAAGAGACACAAGGCTTTATGCGGTATTGGAAATATTGGTGGCGAGAAAGTGATTTTGGTGAAGCCACAGACTTATATGAATCTTAGCGGTGAGTCAGTGAGAGCAGTTATGGATTTCTATAAGCTTGATCCGGAGAATGACATTATTGTTATTTCTGACGATATTAATTTGGCTACGGGAAGAATTAGAATTAGAGCCCAGGGCAGCGCAGGCGGTCATAATGGTTTGAAGAGTATTATTAATCACGCGGGAACTCAGAAGTTTAAGAGGGTGCGCGTGGGAGTAGGTGCAAATGAAGGAAATCTTGTAAATCATGTGCTTGGCAAGTTTAGCAAGGGCGAAAGAGTTTTGGCTGAGCAGGGTATAAAAGATGCAGCCTCAGCAGTTGAAGTTATGATTTTGGAAGATATAAACACAGCAATGAACAAATTTAATTAGAAGATATAAATATAGCAATGAATAAATTCAACTAGAATCTATCAAAATAGTGAAGTCCGGGAGTAGTAAATGAAAAGTTTTGATTATCCACTATTACAATTAAATGAGTTTGAGCAGGTTAAGGTCTGCTTGTCTGAACACAAATCCTGTCAGGTTACAGGGTGTGGGGAATCCCAGCTTGCTCATTTTATTAATGGATTGAGCAATGGCTACAAGCAGAAAGTCATTGTTACTTTTAGTGCAACAAAAGCAAGTCAGTTGTATCAGGATTTAAAGGGTTTTGCGGACGATGTTGTAATGTATCCTGCAAAGGATTTTATTTTCTTTAGTGCGGATGTACACGGAAATCTTATATTGCAACAACGACTTGAATTTATTCAAAAAATAGTTGAAGATAAGCCATTTACGGTAATTTTGACGCCGGATGCCTTTATGGACAAGATAATGCCAATTGAAAAAATTAAAAATAATTATCTTGAAATAGCAGAAGGCAGCATAATTCAGATGGATGCCTTAAAGAGCAAGCTTGTGCAGATGGGATACGAGCCGGTTGTTCAGATTGATGGACCGGGACAGTTTGCGGTGCGAGGAAGTATTGTTGATATTTACACGCTGACAGATGAGGTACCTTATCGAATTGATTTTTGGGACGATGAGGTTGACATAATAAAGAGTTTTGAGGTGGAAAGCCAGCGTTCAATTGAGAATCTTGAATCGGTAAAAATTTATCCTGCCAGCGAATATTCACTGACTAAGAAAGAAATTCAGGCGGGAATGGCGAAGATTCGACAGGATTTAGACCAAAATGTTGAAAAATTCAGAAAAGATTTTAAGACGGAAGAGGCTAACAGACTTAGAGTTACAGTTGAAGAGTTTCTTACAAATATGGATATTAACCCAAGTCAGGTAGCAGTAGATAGTTATGTAAACTATTTTTATGATAATTTGGTAAGTCTGCTTGACTATTTTGAAAATCCAATATTTTTTATAGATGAGCCAAAGAGGGTAACGGAGCAACTTAACGTGGTTGATGCGGAGTTTGGAGATAGTATGGCTAACCGCCTTCAGAAAGGCTACGTGCTTCCGGGGCAGACAGATGTAATTTGGGATAAAAATCAGATAATTGCCAAGATTGATAGTGGCGAAAAAGTCCTATTTACAGCAATTGCCCAGAAGATTCAGGGATTTAGCGTGGATGATTTTGTGGAAGTGGGATCAAGAAACGTAAGTCCATACAATGGCAAGTTTGAGATTCTTGTTCAGGATTTAAAAAAATATAAAGAGCAAAAATATGCGGTTCTTCTTGTAACCGGTTCAAAAACAAGAGGCCAGCGTTTGGCGGAGGATCTTAGAGAGTTTGAGATTAGCGCATTTTTCGAAGAAGACGGGGAACGTCAGGTTATGCCTGGTGAAGTTATGATTATAAAAGGTCAGCTTCGCAGTGGTTTTATGTATCCTATGATTAAGTTTGTGGCTATTTCAGACACGGATATTTTTGGCGAAAAGAAGAAAAGAAAACGTAGAAAGCATGGCTATTCAGGTACTAATATTTCAAGTTTTACCGACCTTAACATTGGTGATTATGTTGTCCACGAAAACCACGGACTTGGTGTTTATCGTGGAATAGAAAAAATAGAAGTAGACCATATTGTAAAGGACTACATTAAGATTGAATATGCCAAGGGCAGCAACCTTTATGTGTTAGCAACCCAGCTTGATATGATTCAAAAATATGCTGACAGCACGGCGAAACCGCCTAAACTTAACACATTAGGTGGCCAGGAATGGAAAAAAACAAAGACCAGGGTTAAGAAGGCTGTTGCGGATATTGCGAAGGAGCTTGTTCAGCTTTATGCAATAAGGGAGAACAGCAACGGATATCAGTTTTCTCCTGACACGGAATGGCAGAAGGAATTCGAGGAAATGTTTCCATTTGAGGAGACAGATGATCAGCTTAATGCCATATCTGAAGTAAAAAAAGACATGGAAAGCACGAAAATTATGGACAGACTGATTTGCGGAGACGTAGGTTTTGGCAAGACAGAAGTGGCAATTCGTGCGGCTTTTAAGGCAGTGCAGGATGACAAGCAGGTGGCTTATCTTGTTCCAACAACGGTTTTGGCCCAGCAGCACTACAAAACTTTTAAGCAGAGATTTAAGGATTTCCCTGTCAGAGTGGAAATCCTTTCAAGATTTAGAACAAAATCAAATATTGATAAAACAATAAAAGATTTGAATAAAGGTTATGTTGACGTTGTTATCGGAACTCATCGTATGCTTTCAAAAGATGTTAAATTTAAGGATTTGGGACTTTTGATTATTGATGAAGAGCAGAGATTTGGCGTAAAACATAAGGAACAGATTAAAGAATTGAAAAATAATGTTGACGTAATGACTCTTACAGCAACTCCGATTCCAAGAACTCTTCATATGAGCCTTATTGGAATAAGAGATATGTGCGTAATGGAAGAACCACCTCAGGAACGTATGCCAATACAGACTTTTGTTATGGAATACAATGAGGAAATTGCAAGGGATGCCATAAACAGGGAACTTGCAAGAGGCGGTCAGGTTTATTACGTGTACAACAGGGTTCAGGACATAGCTGAAATGGCAGGAAAAGTTCAGGCACTTGTGCCTGATGCCAGTGTTGCCTTCGCACACGGACAGATGAGTGAGCGACAGCTTGAAGAAATAATGTATGATTTTGTTAACGGGGACATTGATGTTCTTGTAACAACTACAATAATAGAAACAGGTCTTGACATACCAAATGCCAACACCATTATAATACACGATGCAGAAAAAATGGGCTTGTCCCAGCTTTATCAGCTTCGTGGCCGTGTAGGCCGTTCAAACCGTACATCGTACGCTTTTTTGATGTATAGCAGAAACAAGATGCTTACGGAAGTTGCGGAAAAGCGACTTGGGGCAATAAGGGATTTTACGGAACTTGGCAGTGGTGTAAAAATTGCAATGCGAGACCTTGAAATCCGTGGTACCGGAAATCTTCTTGGGGCTGCACAAAGCGGTCATATGGAGGATGTTGGTTACGACCTTTATTGCAAAATGCTTAACGATGCCATTAATACTTTAAAGGGCAACAAGCCAATGGATGATTTTGAAACAAAGGTAGACCTGACAGTGGATGCTTTTGTTCCACCTTCATATATTAAAAATGAAGCTCTTAAAATGGATATTTACAAGCGAATTGCAGGAATAGAGACAATGGAAGAATACGAGGATATGCAGGATGAACTTCTTGACCGTTTTGGTGACATACCGAATCAGGTTGAAAACCTTCTCCAGATTGTTTTGCTTAAAAATGCAGCACATCAGGCATATGTTACTGAAATTTCAGGTCATAAAAACAGAATCAAGCTTACAATGTGGAAAGACGCTGAGGTGGATGTGGAAAGAATACCAATTCTTGTCCGCGAGTACAAAGGCAGACTTAAGTTTATGCCTAAAGACGAACCGTATTTTATTTTTGAGCCAAAACCGGGCACAGGCACAGTAATAGAAAATGCAAGAAAACTGGTAGAATCACTGTCTACATTGAAGGATGAAGAATAGAATAAGGTATGTGAGCTACGACTAAAGCAGTTGAAATATATTGTGGAAATATACAACTGTAGAGTCAGTCACATATGCTGTGATTAAAATAGTTGAAAAGATAAGGTAATGGGAATACATTGTATATAGTGGCAAGTCAGGGGAGGTGATTGTCTTTGAGAAAAAAATTAATATGTATTTTGGCAGGACTTACAGTTGCGGTGGGACTTACAGTTGCGGTGGGACTTGTAGGTTGTGGTCAGAAAAAAGCAGTGGAGGAAACCACGGTGGCTACAAGTGAAACAGGTTCCGAAAGTTCAACAGTTTTAAAGGGAACAGCTTCGAAAAGCTCAACTGGTTCTGACGGGGCAGACACTACTCTTACTATTACTGCAGGCGGTAGTCAGGTTATGCTTGACGAGGTAAGGTATTATGCGTATACAGCCCAGGCGACTTACGAAACTTATTATCTTACAAAGGGCAAGGAAATAGACTGGGACTCAAAAATGGATGGCGATGTGACTTGGGAGCAGGGTGTCAAAAGCCTTGTGCTTGACGATATTTGCAAGAGGGAATGGCTTAATGAAATTTCATCACAATATGATATTAAGCTTACAAAGAAAGAAAAGTCATCTGTTAAAACAAAGGCTTTAGAGTATTTTAAGAACACCAATGTTAAGCTTGCAAAGAAAATAAATATTAGTGAAGGCCGTTTGATTAAGGTTTTTGAAAAGGTAGAAATTGCTAATAAAACTGAGAAAAAGATGGAAAAAGATGGAAGTTCCACGAAGGAAATGTATATAAAATGGAAAAAGGGAAATAATGTTACGGCAGAATCACAATGGAATAACATTAATTTCAAGGAAGCGATATTTACATTGGAGGATGTTAAATGAGAAAGACAGGAAGATGCATATTAAGCGCAGTTATTGCAGTGCTTCTTATGATTGGAGCAATTGATTATGCATTTGTAATAGGAAAGGCGAAGCCGGTAGGCGATTTAAAGACAAGCCAGAGTGAAGTTATTGTTAAAGATTTTATCCACGATAACTATGAGATTAGCGAAAAAAATCCATGGACTGATTATGGACTTCATCCAATCGAATACACGGAATCAGCAGGAAAGAGCGGTTTTGACCAGGCTATAAGTGCCAAGGCAGCTATTCTTGTGAATGTTAATTCAAAAGAGATTTATTATGAAAAAAACAGCGATGCCAAGATGTATCCGGCAAGCACAACTAAGCTTATGACAGCTTTGACTGTTTTGCAGAATATGAAAACTACTGATATAGTAACAATCGGCAGTGAAATTAATATGATTGCAGCAGATTCAAGTAAGGCAGGTTTTAGTCAGGGACAGGTTGTAACAGTTCAGGAGTTGCTTGAAGGTTTGCTTATTTCATCAGGAAATGACGCAGCCTATGTTTTGGCAAAAGCAGCAGGCGAAGCAATTCTTAAAGACAATATTGCTAATGAAGGAAAAACTTTTACAGCAGCACAGTGTGTTGAGCGTTTTGTTTATGAGATGAATAAGAATGTCCGTGACATGGAACTTGAAAATACACATTTTATGTCACCGGATGGCTATGATGCGGCAGACCAGTACACATCAGCTAGCGATTTGTCTAAGATTGCAATTGAAGCATACAACAACGAAACAATTCGTAAAATTTGCGGAACACAGTCTGAAAAGTCCGGCACATTAAACAAGACTTGGGTATCAACAAATGCCCTACTGGACAAGTCAGGACAGTTCTACTACCAGTACTGTGTCGGCATGAAAACAGGAAGTACAGGCCTTGCAGGCAAGTGCCTTGTGTCAGTGGCAAAGAATGGCGATACGGAATGCATAAGCGTAGTCTTAAATGACAGCACAGATGAACAGCGCTGGACAGACGCAAAGAAATTGTTGCAGTTTGGCGTGGAGTAAAGCTTAATATAGAAAAATAGATTGATTCACCCCCGTAGGAAATTGGCAGGAGCCAATTCCTACGGGGTTTTTGTAGTGGTTTGAGCCTATGAATAAACAGAGCAAAAAGGTGTCCGTACCTCAAAAAGAGGAAGAATTGAAATGTCGGGGTACGTTTCTCATAAACACAAACTATGCGTGATTCCAAATTCCACTAATAAGTAGAAATTTGCCACAAAAGAAAAACGCTCGCTAGGAAACCTAGCGAGCACCTTTGGTATATGGGGCTTCTACAAAAAAATGGGGGGATAAGTCGAAGCCCTCTATGTCACATTATATTACCTTTTGTTGTATTCTGCAACCTTTTTATTAATTTTTTCTATAGGATTTAATAAATCACTTATAGAAGCGTCATGATTTAGTCTGTCAATGAATGTTGCAGTGAACTTTGTAATGTCTACATTGATGTACCATTCTCTCTTAAGAAGCTCTGGAGACTGGTAAATTGAGTTAGTTGTCATGATTCTGTAGATAAGTCCCTGTTCGTAAGCTTCATCAAATCTTTCAAGACCGTTAGTAAAGAGACCAAATGTAGAAGCAACAAATACTCTGTTAGCTTTTCTCTTCTTAAGCTGCTTAGCAACATCAAGCATGCTATCACCTGAAGAAATCATATCATCAATAATAAGAACGTCCTTACCTTCAACTGAATCACCAAGGTATTCATGAGCCACAATAGGATTACGTCCGTCTACGATAGTAGTAAAATCACGACGTTTGTAGAACATACCTACATTAATTCCAAGAACGTTAGCGTAGTAGACAACTCTACCCATAGCACCTTCGTCAGGGCTGATAACCATAAGATGATCAGCATCAAGCTTAATGTCATCAACATTTCTAAGAAGATTTTTTATAAACTGGTATGTTGGCATAATTGATTCAAAACCACTAATAGGAATAGCATTGTTTACACGAGGATCGTGAGCGTCAAAAGTAAGAATATTGTCTACGCCCATGTTTACTAATTCCTGAAGCATTACTGCACAGTCCATAGATTCTCTGGATGTACGTCTGTGCTGTCTTCCTTCATAAAGGAAAGGCATAATAACTGTAATTTTTCTAGCTTTACCTGCAGCAGCAGCGATAACTCTCTTAATGTCAGCAAAGTGATCATCAGGAGACATATGATTCTTGCAACCGCAAACAGTATATTCAATGCTGTAGTTAGTAACATCATCGATAATGTAAAGGTCTGTACCACGAACAGATTCGCCTAAAGTACATTTAGCTTCACCTGTACCAAATCTTGGTGTTTTTACATCAAGAAGGTAAGAATCTTTAGTATAACCCTTGAAAGTAATAGGTGATTCTTTAGCTTCAATTCTCTGGCTTCTCCAATCAGCAATATAAGCGTCAACTGCTTCGCCTAACTGCTTACTTCCTGATAATGCAACAATTGCAAGTGGTCCTACAGGAATAGATTCAACATATTTTTTGATAGACATTTCAAAATTTCCTCCGTGTGTTAAATAGTAAATTTCTTTTTTATTCTTATATCATCACCAAAAATCTTTAAAGGAGTGTAATTACCCGCTGTACGGGAAAAAATACGCTCTTCATATTTCTGCTGTAATTCCTGTAAAGAAAAATTAGTAGAAATAATAGTAGATTTCTGATGTATAAGTCTCTCATTAAGACAATCAAATAGGGATGATTCAGTAAAGGAGTTAGACATCTCCGTGCCCAAATCATCAATAATAAGTAAATCACAACGAAGCAACTCGTCAAAACTAATCTGACGGTAAATAGTGGTGTTGCTACGTTTAAAGGAATAATCTGCCAACAAATCGAAAAGTTGTACTGCTGAAAGATAAATAACAGAGTAGGATTTTTCGATTAATTCCTTTGCAATGCAGTTAATGAGAAAAGTTTTCCCTGTACCTGCCCTGCCATAGAATAACAGATTATCAAAGGTTTTGTCAAAGTTATTTATAAAATAATGACAATGGTCCACAACAGCGTCAATATTTTCTGCTGCGGAAATCCCTGTATCGGGATCAATGTAGTCATCAGAATACAAATCATATTCAAAAGTATCAAAGTTCTCGCGTTCAAGAATCTCCTTAAGCTCAGAACGGGAATAAAGCAGTCTGACAACCTCTGCCTTAAGGCATTCACAAGGTTTTCCGTCAATAAAACCTGTATCTTTACATTTAGGGCATGTAAAAATCTCATCCAGGTAATCGGCGGAATAACCTCCGGCTAAAAGAGCTGCTTTCTTTTGTTCACTTATAAGGGCAATGTCCTCACGAAGTGTGTCCTTAGCAGAAGAATTGCCTGAAAGAGAAAGTCTAAGGGCACGTCCTGCAAGAACACCAATCTGCCCGTCTAAATCCTTAATAAGAGGAATTTTTTCGTAGACTTCTTCAATACGTCTGTTTAATTTAATTTTATTATTTAATTGACGGTCATTGTAACTGTTTGCAATAACGTCAAATTGATCTCTGGTTAAAGCCATATTAAATCCTTAAAAATTTTTAAAATAAATATCTACAATAATTAGAGTGTTCAAAACCCCAAATTTAATTATAGGAATTGCTTTCAACAATCTTACTATAAAGATACCTTATATTTTAAAGGTAAACAATCCTTTTTTGTAATTAAATGTTCGGATTAATAAAAACCCCTAATAAATATTTCTGCAATAATATACAATATCTATTACTTGTTAGACTTAAGCTTGCTGTCTCTGTTGGCAATAAGCTTTCTTTCAAGATCCTTATAGTCATATGTACGCTGGTCAAAAGTCTGCTTCTTAGGTGCAGCCTTAGGAGTCTTAGAAAACTTAGCGTTTGCAAAAGGAATATTCTTCTGGAAAGTTTTTGACATTTCCTCAGAATGAAGTTTGTCTAACTTTTCAATATCACTCATATCCTTAACATTGTTAGTATACCACCTTGTAAGAATACCATCAGTATAATTGAAAAGATTTCCGCTGTGCATGTGAGCCATAGTGCGGTTGCATGCTTCAATAATAATTTCGTCAGTAAAACCGTATGTATCAGTCCATTTTGCAATGTAAGCAATCTCTTTTCTTACAGGAACGGTAGGAGCCTGTCCGAAAATCTTATAAATGCTTTTAGAAATGCCTTCCCTGAACTTTTTGTCAGCCTTAGCTTCTTCTATTGAATTTATATCTTTTTTTGCGTATTCAACGGCTCTCTTCTCGATAGAAGATAAAGAGTTAAAACCGTCCCTGATGCAGGCATCCATAATATATTCAATAAAATCTGCATCAAAACAAAGTCCGTCAATCATATACAAAATACTGTTAATGTCATTAGAGCTAAGTGGTCTTCCAAGATAAGTCTGTGCCAAAAGCTGAACGTCATTAAAAGTATCATTATCTGCAAAATCAAGAATCTCTCTTGGTGTATATTTGCGCTTGGCAGGAATAACATGTCCTGTGCTTTCCGGAACAGGAATAGACTCACTCTGACCGGAAGCTGATGCCAAAAGGTTAGTTTCAGTGCTTGTAATACCCTTTACAATATAACGGTTGCGAAGGATAGACTCTAAAGTAATGCCTGAAATCTCATTCTGGCTGTTATAAGACAAAGTAATGAGATTCTGTTCAGCCCAATAGTTAAGAGCACGAATAACGTCAGACTCTAACATATTAAACTTGTCCGCGATTCTTTCAGTTGTAAGTTCATCAGCAATGTCGTTATTGCTGTTAACAAGGCGCAACAAATGAAGATAAATCTTAATAAACTCTCCGTTGGCCCTAGGCATATATTCATCCATAAAAATATTTGATACAGAAGTAAATTCTGCAATGCTCCCTCTATCTAAAACCAATTTACACATTTTGTCTCATAATCCTTTTCGTAAAATTATTATCTCACAAAAATGCACACAAATCCCCGAAAACTTCTGTGAGACTTGAAGAATCCCAGAGAAGCGGTGCAAGAAGAAGTATAGCATAAAGAATTAAAAAATCAACATCACAAATTGGGTGAAATGCCCATTTTTAAAGGGTTTGCGGGCAATGTTAATAATGTTGATAATGTGAATAAAAAGTCGGCATAAAAAGTCGAAAATCAGTGAAACCCTTATAAAATAAGAGAATTGGCAGGTTGCAAAATAACAAAGTTATGTAAACAAAAAATCCACAAAAAATCATTGAGAGTTATCAACGAAATTTTGTGGACATGTTAATAAGTTAATTACCTAGCAAATGTTCCCCGATTTTTACTACATCTCCGGCACCCATTGTTATCAACAAATCACCTGTTGAACAATTTTCTAATAAAAAATTTTCGATTTCGCTAAAAGATGGGAAATAATATGCTTCAGTACCAAGTTTTTTGATACCTTTCATAACATCTTTTGAGCTGATTCCGAGAGTATCTTTCTCTCTTGCTGCGTAAATATCTGCAAGAACAACAGCGTCTGCTTCTGATAAAGCTTTGCAGAACTCTGGTAATAAAGCCTTAGTTCTTGTATATGTATGTGGCTGGAAAACAACCCACATCTTCTTGTGTGGATAATGTTTAGCCGTCTTAATTGTTGCTCTAATTTCATCAGGGTGATGAGCGTAGTCATCAATAACAGTAATATCACCTAATTTGCCTTTGTACTGGAAACGTCTGTCAGTTCCACCGTACTGCTGTAAACCAGCAATAATGCTGTTATCGTCAATCCCCATAAAATGAGCAGCAGCAATAGATGCAAGTGAATTGTAAATATTGTGTTCCCCTGTAACCTTCAAAACGATATGAGTCTTAGTTTCGCCGTTTACAACAAGGTCATAAGAACCTCTTGCAAATTCATCATAAGTAATGTTAGCGGCGCTATACATACTCTTTTCAGGATCAGAGCCTACAGTAATAACGTTGCACTTAAGCCCTTCAGTAAAATAGTCAAGGTTATCAATATCGCTATTAATAACAAGTGCACCGCCTTCAGGAATAAGTTCTGCATATCTTCTAAAACTATGTCTAATGTCATCAAGGTCCTTGAAGAAATCAAGGTGGTCTGCAGCCACATTAAGAATAATTCCAATAGTAGGTGCAAAAGATAAGAAGCTGTTAGTATATTCACAAGCTTCAGTAATCATATTGTCTGAATGACCAATACGTGTGTTGCCGTTAATTGCCGGCATAATTCCACCAACCAAAATAGTAGGGTCGGTATTTGCTTCAAGCATAATCTGTGAAAGCATTGAAGTTGTTGTAGTCTTGCCATGAGTTCCTGAAACACCGATGGCAGTATGGTAATTCTTCATAATCTGACCTAAAAACTCAGCTCTTGTCAAAAGAGGAATATTCATCTCTGTAGCAGCTACAAGTTCAGGGTTGTCAGCCTTAACTGCAGCAGTATATATCAAAACTTCTGTATCGGCAGCCACATTAGAAGCCTTCTGGCCATAGTAAATAGTTGCTCCAAGAGATTCAAGGTGTTTAGTTATTTCAGATTCTCTTGAATCAGAGCCTGTAACAGTGAAGCCTTTAGAAAGCATAATCTCTGCAAGTCCGCTCATACTAATTCCGCCAATTCCTGTAAAATGGATCTTTGCCGGAGTATTAAAATCTAGTTCGTACATAGTTGTTTATTTCATCCTTTCTTAAGAAAAAAATTAAAAGACGAAAACGCCTTTCTACTTATTAATTAAGTATACTCTTAAATGATTTATTTTTAAAGACTGAAAAAAGAAAAAAAAACAGGAAAATAAAAACTCTTTTGAAAAAATAATAAAAAAATTAATGAAATAATAAAAAACACGAAAAAGTAATAAAGAAATTGGTAATTTTGCATAACACATGTAGAAAAAACAAGAAATTTAGAGAAAAAATACACAATAAAATTCATTGAAACTCTTTTATTGAAAGGGGGTTAGTGCTATAATTAACCTATCAATTATTCGCAGCGAGGTGAGGGACATGATTAAAAAAGAAATGATTGCAATGCTGTTAGCAGGAGGACAGGGAAGCCGTCTCGGTGTTTTAACAGCAAAAGTTGCAAAACCTGCAGTGGCATTTGGAGGAAAGTATAAGATTATTGATTTTCCACTTAGTAACTGCATTAACTCAGGCATTGATACAGTAGGTGTTTTAACACAGTATCAGCCACTTAGACTTAACTCCCATATTGGAATTGGTATTTCATGGGACTTAGATCGTAATATTGGAGGCGTTACGGTTCTTCCGCCATACGAAAAAAGTAAGAACACTGAATGGTATACAGGTACAGCCAATGCCATTTTCCAGAACTTAGACTATATGGATTCATATAATCCTGATTATATACTTATTTTGTCAGGTGACCATATTTATAAGATGGACTACGAGGTTATGCTTGATTATCATAAGGCTAATAAGGCAGATGTTACAATTGCAGCAATGCCTGTTCCAATTGAGGAGGCAAGCAGATTTGGTGTAGTAGTTACAGATGAGGATCACAAGATTACAGAGTTCCAGGAGAAGCCGGAACATCCAAAGAGTAATCTTGCATCAATGGGTATCTACATATTTAGCTGGCCGGTTCTAAGAGAAGCATTGATTAAGCTTAAAGACCAGCCTAATTGTGACTTTGGCATGCATATTATTCCATATGTTCACAGAGAAGGAAAAAGAATTTTTGCATATGAATATACAGGATATTGGAAAGATGTAGGAACATTAAAGTCATATTGGGAAGCCAATATGGAATTAATTGATATTGTGCCTGAATTTAATTTATATGAAGAATTTTGGAAGATTTATACTAAGAATGATGCTTTACCACCACAGTATCTGTCAGACAGTGCAGAGGTGGAGAAGAGTATTGTAGGCGAGGGCTGTGATATATACGGCGGTGTTTATAACTCGGTAATAAGTGCGGATGTAGTGATAGAAGAAGGAGCGGAGGTTCACGATTCCATTATTATGCATGGCACCATAATTAGAAAAGGAACTAAGGTTTACAATGCCATTATTGCAGAGAATGTTGAAGTTGGACAGGACTGCGAAATCGGCATTGGAGAATATGCAGACAGCTTGTTAAGTCAGAAGATTTATAATTGTGAACTTGCTGTTATTGGAGAAGGTTCAAGTATACCGGATGGTGTAAAGATTGGAAAGAATGTAGCAATATCAGGAAAGACGGAAATTACAGATTATCCGGACGGAAAGCTCCCATCAGGTGGCTATATTATTAAGGCAGGTGAGATTTAATGAGAGCAATAGGAATAATTTTAGCAGGTGGAAATAACAGTAAGATGCGCGAACTCTCAAAGAAGAGAGCAATTGGAGCAATGCCTATAGCAGGAAGCTATAGAGCTATAGATTTTTCATTAAGTAATATGTCTAATTCACATATTCAGAAGGTAGCAGTTTTAACACAGTACAATGCGTGGTCATTAAATGAACATTTAAGTTCATCTAAATGGTGGGATTTTGGTAGAAAACAGGGAGGATTGTTTGTATTTACACCATCTATCACATCAGACAATGGATTCTGGTATAGGGGAACTGCAGATGCCATTGCACAGAATATGGCATTTTTAAAGAAGAGCCATGAACCATATGCAATTATTGCATCAGCAGATGCAGTATACAAGCTTGATTACAACAAAGTATTAGAAAGACATGTTGAAACAGGCGCAGACATTACAATTGTCTGCAAGGATATCGGTTCAACAGAGAAGGCTTTAGCATACGGTGTTGTAACAACAGATTCTAACGGCAGAATCGTTGATTTTGTAGAGAAGCCGGGCGAAACAACAAGCTCAAAGATTTCAACAGGAATTTATGTAATCAGAAGAAGATTACTTATCCAGTTAATTGAGCAGTGTATGGCAGAAGATAATTATGATTTTGTAAACGACATAATTATCAGAAACAAAGATACAAAGAGAATATATGCTTATAATCTTGATTCTTATTGGCAGAATATTTCTAACATAGACAACTATTATAGTTGTAATATGGATTTTCTTAAACCGGATGTAAGGGATTTCTTCTTTAAACAGTATCCGGACGTATATTCAAAAGTGGCTGATTTGCCACCGGCAAAATATAATCCTGGTTCAAAAGTAAGAAACAGCTTAATTTCAAGTGGTTGTATCATTAACGGTGAAGTGGACGGATCCGTGGTATTCCATCAGGCATACATTGGAAATAATTGTGTAATCAAGAACTCAATTATTCTTAATGATGTTTATATTGGAGACAACACAGTAATAGAGAATTGTATAGTTGAAAGCCACAGCACTATTAATCCTAACGAGAAATTAGGAAGCGAAGATAGCGAAGTACAGATTATTAATGAGAGAAACTTCAGATATAGTTTATAGAAGTAATCTAAGGGTTGTACATAAAAATACTTAGGCAAATATAATAGAAAGGAAGCGCAGGTGTATTACAGGTACACCTGTACCTCAAAGTAGGAAATTGAGGAAGGACATAATTATGAATATTACAGATGTAAGAGTTAGAAAAATGACAAAAGAAGGAAAGATGAAAGCAGTTGTGTCAATTACTATTGATGATGAATTTGTAGTACATGACATTAAAGTAGTTGAAGGAGATAAGGGATTATTCATTGCAATGCCTAGCAGAAAAGCAGCAGATGGTGAATACAGAGACATTGCTCATCCAATCAACTCAGGTACCCGTAACAATATCCAGCAGATAGTTCTTGAAGCTTACGAGAAGGCCTTACTTGAACCGGAAGCTGAATAGAAAATTATAAACAATAAAATAATATCTAACTAAAAAGGCTACAGCTTGCGGAAACGTGGGCTGTAGTTTTTTGATTGAAAATTCTTAGGAGAATTTGTTGAATAAAATAACCTAAATGACAGAATCATATTGACAAGAAAGATGATAAATAATAAAATCATAGTATTAAGGATAAAGGAAAAATTACTATGAGAAAGATTGAAACATTAGAAATGGCATTGGAAAGAATTAAGGAATTAGAGGCGGAGAACCAGAAGCTGAATGAAGAATTGGAATATTACAGAACCAGAAAAGTAAGCGGACGTCAGAAACATAACGATAAGTGGCAGTCTATTTATAATGATTTTGTTGTTTTATATGAATCGGGAATGTCAATTGCTGAAATTGCAAAAGAAAAAAAATTGAGCGAAAGAACTATCTATAGATATAAGGCTTATTATGACAAGGTGATGAGTGAGCAGAAAGCATTGGCGGAATAGATATTTAGGAAGAATGTATGCTTGAAAAAATATTTTATTAGGAGAAGAAAATGCTATTGGAAGAGTATATAAATGTTATAAATGCTATTAGAAGTTATGTTAATGGAGAGGAAATGGACCAGGCATTTTGTTCTAATTTGGCGGGAGCATATCAGATTTGCAAGAAACATAATTTAACAGCGCTTATGGCAGAAGTTTTGGATAGAACGGATGTTGACAAGAGGAGCCCGATATATCAAAGATGGCAGATGGAAAAGAATCAGGCTGTTTACAAGAATGTTTTAATGGATGTTGAGCGCGAGGAGATTATTGCATTCTTTGAAGAAAAGAATATTTGGTATTTGTTACTGAAAGGTTTGATTATTAGGGAATACTATCCAAATCCTGCCTTAAGAGAGATGTCAGATAATGATATTTTAGTTGACAGAAAATATATGAAGGACATTTATGACTTTATGGTTGGTAGAGGGTACAGTATTAAAGGATATGGAACCAGCAATCATGATGAGTATTTAAAGAAACCGGCATATAATTTTGAAATGCACAGAGCTCTTTTTGACAAAGATGATTACGAAAGTTGGAATAATTATTTTGACAATGTATTTGATAAGTTAACAAAGAAGTCTGAGAATAGCCTGGAATATGTATTCAAAGAGGAAGATTTTTATATTTATTTTATGGTACATACATATAAGCATTATGCAGGCGGCGGAATGGGACTTAGAACAATTCTTGATGTGTATTTGTATTTGAGAAAGAATAAAGAGTTGGATTTTTCTTATGTTGAAAAAGAATTGGGAAAATTAAATATAGCAGATTTTGAAAAACAGTTTAGAAAGCTATGTTTTGATGTATTCAGTGTTAATGAATCTGATGCTAAAGCGGATTGGTATGAAGGTCTTCCAACAGATGAAAAGAATATGCTTGATTATATTATGGGAGCAGGCACATATGGAAATGTGGATAATTTGGTAGCAAATAAGCTTGGAGATGACGATGATGTAAAAAAATCTAAGTTTAAATATGTTTTTAGACGAGTTTTCCCAGACTATAAAAGTTTTAAGAAGTATCATCCATTGATATGTAGGTATAAGGTTCTTGTTCCTTTTGGATATTTATTTAGAATTATTAAGCTTCCTTTTACAGGTTGGAAGAGAGCCATGGCAGAACTTAAGGCTGTATTAAGAAAGTAGGCTTGACACTATTTCAAATGAATTATATAGTAAACTACAGTAAATATGAAAAGGACTGGCTTACAATGCGATTCATTTGGGGCTAGGCAGGGAAAGGAGCAGGCAGTATTCATAGGTATTATTGGGAGTGGCATTATGGATATTGCAAAATAGTAGTATGTACGATTATTTAGTAGTTGGAGCAGGTTTGTATGGAGCAGTTTTTGCTAATCAGGCCAAGGCTCAGGGAAAGTCTGTTTTGGTTATTGATAAAAGACCTAATATTGCAGGAAATGTTTTCACGGAGAAGATTGAAGGCATCAATGTACATAAGTATGGGGCACATATTTTCCATACTAATAATAAGAAAGTTTGGAATTTTGTTAATCGGTTTGCTGAATTTAACAGATTTACCAATTCACCGGTAGCAAATTATAAAGGGGAACTTTTTAGCTTGCCTTTTAATATGTATACTTTCAACAAGATGTGGGGAGTTGTTACACCAAGTGAAGCGCAGGCAAAGATTGAGGAGCAGAAGAAACAGGCTGGAATTACTGAACCTAAGAATTTGGAAGAACAGGCTATTTCTTTGGTAGGAACCGATATTTATGAAAAGTTGATTAAGGGTTACACAATGAAGCAGTGGGGAAGACCTTGCGATAAACTTCCTTCTTTCATTATTAAGAGATTGCCGGTTCGACTTACTTTTGATAATAATTATTTTAATGCACTTTATCAGGGGATTCCGGTAGGTGGATATACCAAGATGGTTGAAAATATGCTTGAGGGCATTGATGTAAAACTTGGAGTTGATTATTTTGATAACAAGAGTGAATATGATGCAATGGCTTCCAAGGTAGTTTACACAGGGGCTATTGATGCATATTTTGACTACAAGCTTGGAACTTTAGAGTACCGTTCAGTAAGATTTGAAAATGAAATCCTTGATATTCCTAATTTTCAGGGAAATGCAGCAGTTAATTATACTGATTCTGAAACACCTTGGACTCGTATTATTGAACATAAGTGGTTCGAGTTCGGAAAGGATGAAGAAGGTAATGACTTGCCTAAGACTGTTATTTCAAGAGAGTACAGTGCTGAATGGAAGCCGGGAGATGAACCTTACTATCCTGTGAACGACGAAAAGAATGGCGCTCTGTATGAGCAGTATAAAGAGTTAGCACAGAAGGAAGATAATATTATTTTTGGTGGCCGACTTGGTGAATATAAGTATTATGATATGGATGCAGTTATTGCGTCCGCACTTGAAATGAGTGAGAAGGAATTAGCTTAGGAAATTCCTAAAGAGGTTAAATTTTTTTGAATTGTAATATTTTTTGAATTACAATATTTTGGAATGAAAATATCTTTGAATTAAAGCATCTTTGAACTGACGTTGTGGGTTTGAAGATGTTTTTTTGTTGGAAAAAACAAAAATAATGTATAAATAATTTATTATTGTAAATTTTTTTAACTCTGTGCTATAATATCTTTATGTTTATAAGGTGAAAACTTTATAAAATTAAAATATGCTGAAAAATATTATATTGAAAGGAGTACTACTTATGAGACATGAATTAGACCATATAGATGAACAGATTATTAAGTTGCTTCATGAGAACGCTCGTATTCCCCTTAAAACTATTGCGAGCCAGGTCTTTTTATCATCACCGGCAGTATCTGCCAGAATTGAAAGATTAGAACAGGCAGGAATTATTACAGGTTATACTGCAAAGGTTAACCCGGCAGAATTGGGTTATCATATTAAGGCATTTATAAACCTTGAGGTTAATCCGGGACAGAAGAAGGATTTCTATCCTTATATTAAAAGTTGTAACAATGTTATTGAATGTAACTGTGTTACAGGAGACTATGCAATGCTTGTTGAGGTAATGTTTAAGAGCACTGAGGAGCTTGATCACTTCATTGGAGAGCTTCAGACATTCGGAAGTACAAAGACTCAGATAGTATTCTCAACATCTGTAGAACATAGAGGAATTCCACTTTCTACAGAAGAAGAATAGAATTTAGTATATTTTTATAAATTAATTTGTTTTTATAATAGAAGTTGTAAAAAAGGAGCTGTGTGCCAATGATTTTAGCAATCGTTAGAACAACAGCTCCTTTTTAGTGTGCCATTACGAAGCAATTATAAGTATATAGAAGCAAGAATATGTGATTGTCTACCGGGTACAATCCTGGTAAATGATCTACACAACCTTTATTTATCGCATGTTTTTGAACATTTCACTATATTGAGTGAAAAAATGTTGTGGGAATAGAAATAAAATTTGTTGAAAAGTTTTCTCAAACGTGGTAAGGTATTGAATACGTAACTGCTTGTTATTTATTTAACAATTAAGAAGATGATTAATTATTGAAAGCATTTGCTATAAAATAATTTGAACGCTTAAGGGGAATTCAATTAAATGAAAAGATTTGGTTGTTTAGAATGTATTCAAGTATTGATACTATCTTAATTGTTTGGAAGTACTCAAGTTTGATAATAATCAACAATTGAGAATCGAGAAAGAAAGGGAATGAATAAATATGAACAGTTTTATTTATTTAGCTCCGGTTGCAGGTGTTATAGCATTGATTTTTGCTTTTTATAAGGCAATGACTATTAACAAGAGCGAAGCCGGAAATGACAGAATGAAAGAAATCGCTTCAGCTATCGCTGAAGGTGCCAGAGCTTTCTTATTTGCAGAATATAAAGTTTTGGTTATTTTTGTAGCAGTATTATTTGTAGTTTTAGGATTTGGAATTAGCTGGCTTACAGCAGTTTGCTTCTTAGTTGGAGCATTATTCTCAACTTTGGCAGGTTATTTTGGCATGACAGTAGCTACAAAGGCTAACGTTCGTACAGCTAATGCAGCTAAAGAAAGCGGAATGAACAAAGCTTTATCAATCGCTTTTTCAGGCGGTGCTGTTATGGGTCTTAGCGTTGTAGGTCTTGGTATTATTGGAATAAGTGTTATCTTCATTATTCTTAATGCCACAGGCGAAGTTACAACAGACGCAGTAAGTATTCTTACAGGATTTAGCCTTGGTGCTTCATCAATTGCTCTTTTTGCAAGAGTTGGAGGTGGTATCTATACTAAGGCAGCAGACGTTGGAGCTGACCTTGTAGGTAAAGTAGAAGCAGGTATTCCTGAAGATGATCCAAGAAATCCTGCTGTTATCGCAGATAATGTAGGTGACAATGTAGGTGATGTTGCAGGCATGGGTGCTGACTTATTTGAAAGTTATGTTGGAGCTTTAGTTTCAGCTATTACACTTGGTCTTGTAGCAACAAATATTGGTAGTGCATCTCATTTTATGGCAGCTTTATTCCCACTTGTAATTGCAGGTGTTGGTATCATTGCATCAGTTATCGCTACTTTCTTTGTTAGAGGAAAAGACGGTTCTGATCCACAGAAAGCACTTAATGCAGGTGAATATACAGCAACAGCATTAGTTATTATTGCTTCAGCTATTTTAAGTAATACATTCTTTGGTAACTTTAATGCATTTATCGCAATTATTGCAGGTCTTGTAGTTGGTACTATTATTGGTAAAGTTACAGAAATGTATACATCAGAAAAATATAAGAGCGTTCAGGAAATCGCTGAAAGCTCACAGACAGGTTCAGCAACTAACATTATTAGTGGTCTTTCAGTTGGTATGAAATCAACATGTATCCCTATTGTTGTTATTGCAATCGGAATCTTAGTTGCATTCCACTTCTGCGGAATGTATGGTATTGCTCTTGCAGCAGTTGGTATGCTTTCAACAACAGGTATGACAGTAGCAGTTGATGCTTACGGCCCAATCGCTGATAATGCCGGCGGTATTGCTGAAATGTCAGAACTTGACGAAAGTGTTAGAGATATTACAGACAAATTAGATGCAGTAGGAAATACTACAGCAGCTATTGGTAAGGGATTTGCTATTGGTTCAGCAGCTCTTACAGCTTTATCACTTTTTGTTTCTTTTGCGGAAACAGCAGGAATCACAAAGAACGGTATCAATATTTTAGATGCAAGCGTTGTAGTTGGTCTTTTCATTGGTGGTATGCTTCCATTTATGTTCTCAGCTTTGACAATGTCTTCAGTTGGTAAGGCTGCAAACAAGATGATTGAAGAAGTTCGTCGCCAGTTCAAAGAAAAACCAGGTATACTTAAGGGAACAGAAAAGCCTGACTATACATCATGTGTAGGTATTTCAACACAAGCAGCATTACATGAAATGATTGTTCCTGGTATCATGGCAGTTCTTGTGCCACTTGTTATTGGATTTTTACTTGGAGCAGAAGCATTAGGTGGTATGCTTGCAGGTTCACTTGTAAGTGGTGTTATGATGGCAGTATTTATGGCAAATGCCGGTGGTGCTTGGGATAATGCTAAGAAGTTTATCGAAGGTGGTTTTGCCGGAGGTAAAGGAAGCGAAGCACATAAGGCAGCCGTAGTTGGTGATACAGTAGGTGATCCATTCAAGGATACATCAGGACCATCAATCAACATTCTTATTAAGTTAATGACAATTGTTTCACTTGTTTTTGCAACAGTAATTGCACAGTATGGTGGAATCTTATTCTAGATTAAAATGAAATTGATTGCTACGTATTGGTAATGAAGAAATTTGTTATAAATAGTACGTCTATCTTAAAACTGTATATTGGAAGCCATCACTTTATGAGAGAAAACATAAAGTGGTGGCTTCTCTTTTTTTTGCTTACAGTGTACAAGTCCAGTCATCCACCTGTGCTTGCACAAAGGTGGATGACTGGACTTAGGACACGCCCCAAGAATGAGCATAAAAGTGAAGCGAAAGCTTCACGATATGCGAATGCTTGGGAAGGATTGCGGGAGTGAAATTTGACAATAATGGGCAAACTGGTTTACATAAAACAAGAAAACAATATTATTATCGGATAGCGTACCCCAAATTTTTAAAAATAGTGAATTTTTGAGGTACGTTTATTGCCATTAAGCAAGTATAAGTAACATAGTGGTTTACATAATAATTAAAATAAAAGTCAATATGTGATGAATTGAAGACTGAAGCAAGAATATGTGATGTGATTAGTTTACATAACTTGAAAACGTACCACAAAATTTGGGAAAATGCGTTTTTTGTGGTACGCTTGCAAAAATTACGATAAGTTATGTTGAGTTCTGCCATCAACCCTTCTACTTAAGTGACACATTTTTGTTTTTATGCTATAATACTTTGCTAACAGACAAATTAAATGTGAGGGTTGTTATGAGTTTTGATTTTTATTATGTAGCACTTTTATTTTTTATTTATAGTTTCCTGGGCTGGTGCGTTGAGGTGGCGTTCGTTGCCATTACAGCAAGAAAAGTTGAAAACAGAGGATTCTTGAATGGGCCGGTTTGCCCTATTTATGGATGTGGAATGTTGGGAGTTATTGCAGCGCTTACTCCATACAGGGACAATTTTATTTTGCTTTTCATTGGTGGGTTTATTATTTGTACAGCTGTTGAACTTTTTGGCGGCTGGGTTTTGGACAAAATTTTCCATATGAGATGGTGGGATTACACAAAGAACAAGTTTAATATTGGTGGCTACGTTTGCTTAAGGTTCAGTATTATGTGGGGACTTGGCGTTGTGGCAGTGATGAAGCTTGTTCATCCACCGATTTTTGCTTTGGTTAGAAGGCTTCCAAAGATTGCAGGAATTATTATAATAAGTTTTCTTGTTACTATTTTTGCAATAGATATGGTTGTTACTCTTAAGAATCTTATTGGTATCCGTAAGAGTTTGGGACAGCTTGACAAGGTGGCTGAGGACCTTAATAATCTTGGAAATCAGATTAAGGATGTTGTTGGAAATTCTGCAATTAATGTGGCAGACAGAGCTGAGGAAAGTCTTGAAAAGCTTGACGAGAGAACTGAAGAAAGCAGAGAAAAGTGGGCCAATGCCAGCGAAGCTGCAAAAGAAAAAATTGCAGAAGCAGTTGAACCGGCAAGAGAAAAATTTGCAGAGGCAGTTGAGCCGGCTAAAGAAAAACTTGCAGGTGCGGGAAATGCAACTAGGGACATAATTTCAAATGCAGGAAATGCAACAAAAGAAATTATCACAAATGCAGGTGGAGCGACAAAGGATATAATTTCCAACGCAGGTGGAGCTACAAAAGAAATTATCACAAATGCCGGAAGTGCCACAAAAGATATGATTTCCAGTGCCGGTAATGCAGCTAAGGATAAGCTTACTGCCGGTGCAGCTTCAAAGAATAAAAATCAGAATTCTGCAATGAAAGAGAAATGGGCTATCCAGAGAGCTGAATTGGAAGCCAAGATGGATTCTTACATTGCTAAGATAAATATTTACAACAAGCATTCACTTAATTCTCTTCCAAAGTTGAATAAATCCGGAAAGAGTATTAATATAAAAGAGTACATTGAAATGCTTAAAAATAAAAAGGACGAATAAGAAGGTAGGTACAGTTATGAATTTTGAAGGAAAATCATTTTTGAAATTATTGGATTTTACACCGGAAGAGATTAGTGCCCTTATTGATTTGGCAGCCAATCTTAAGGCAAAGAAGAAAGCAGGAGAACTTGTAGATGTTCTTAAAGGAAAGAATATTGCTATTATTTTTGAAAAGACAAGTACTCGTACAAGATGTTCTTTTGAAGTAGCAGCTCACGATCTTGGAATGGGAGTTACTTATTTGGATCCAACAGGTTCACAGATTGGAAAGAAGGAAAGTATTCCTGACACAGCAAGAGTTTTGGGCCGTATGTTTGACGGTATTGAATATAGGGGATTTGAACAGACAATTGTAGAACAGTTGGCAGAATACGCAGGAGTTCCTGTTTGGAATGGACTTACAAATGAATTTCATCCAACACAGATTCTTGCAGATTTCTTAACTTTAAGAGAGAAGTTCGGACGTCTTAAGGGACTTAAGTTTGTATATATGGGCGATGCCCGTTACAATATGGGAAATTCACTTATGGTTGGTTGTGCAAAGATGGGTATGCATTTCGTAGCCTGTGCACCAAAGAAGTATTGGCCTGACGAGAAACTTATTGAAGAATGTAGAGAAGTAGCTAATGAAACAGGGGCAAAAATCGAATTTGAAGAAGATCCTATGGTTGCAACAAAGAATGCAAATGCTATTTACACTGATGTTTGGGTTTCAATGGGCGAACCTGATGAAGTTTGGGAAGAGCGTATTAATGACCTTCTTCCATATAGAGTAACAATGGATTTAATTAAGAATTCAGCAGAAAATGTTGTATTTATGCATTGTCTTCCTGCATTCCATGACCTTAATACTAAGATTGGAAAACAGATTCACGAGAAGTTTGGACTTACAGAAATGGAAGTTACAGACGAAGTATTTGAATCAAAGAATTCAGTAGTTTTTGATGAAGCAGAAAACAGAATGCACACAATTAAGGCAGTTATGGCAGCAACACTTGGTGCAAAGTTTTAATGAGATAATTAATCAAAAGTTGGGTATTTTGATATCCAAATTTTAAAATAAAAAAGATGTTGTGTAGTTTGCACAGCATCTTTTTTATGTATTAAAATCAAAATATAGTAATTTTTATTTTATTTTCGCTAACATTTTATTTGCAGTTTCATATATTTTCTCAGGTTCTTCACCTATATTAAATTCACCTTTTTCGTATAGAATATTTCCATTAACCATTGTGAGAACAACGTTTTGCTTTGAACCGCTGTAAACAAGGTTTTTTGTAATATTGTTAATTGGCTGCATATTAGGCTGGTTTAAGTCAATGACTATTAAATCGGCAAGTTTTCCACGGGATAAAGTGTCACAATTTCTAAGTCCCATAGCTCTGGCACCGCCAAGTGTAGCCATTTTAAGCACTTCATTGGCATCAACTGCTGATGCGTCTTTTTCTTTAAGCTTGGCAAGGGAAGTTGTAAGGAACATTTCCTTAAACATATCAAGGCAATTATTGCTGGCAGGTCCGTCGGTGCCAATTGCAATGTTAATTCCTTTTTTCATAAATTTTGAAATAGGAGCCACGCCGCTTGCTAACTTGGCATTAGAGCCGGGATTAGTTACAACGGACAAACCGTGTTTTTCAAAAACAGAAATATCATCCTTAGTCATATGGACGCAGTGATAGCCACCACCACCGTAGTTAAACATTCCAAGTCTGTCAAGAAAAACTGTCGGAGTTGTCCCATAACGGTCCAAACATTCTTTGACTTCTTTTTTTGTTTCTGAATTATGACAAAAAACAGGTGCCTGATGTTTCTTGGCAATGCTTGCCATACCTTCTAAAAGTTCCCGGGAGCAAGTGTATTCAGCGTGAAAGCCAAGTTCGTAGCTTATAAGTGGATTGTAACCATTGTATTTCTTGTAGCATTCATCAATTTCTTCAACTGTCTGGGTAAAATTATTTAGCCCACCTGTCATTACAGTTCTAAATCCACAATCAATAGATGCCTGAATAACCGGATTAGGGCTAATGTACATATCAAAGTTTGAGGTGATTCCTGAAGTAAGGTATTCCATTATGGCGATTTTTGAAAAAGCATATATAAGATCGTCATTTAGCTTGGCTTCCATTGGAAAAACCTTCTCGTTAAGCCATCTGTCAAGTGGCAGATCATCAGCAAAAGAACGTAAAAAAGTCATTGCTGAATGTGTGTGGGCATCTTTAAAACCGGGCATAATTAGATTCCCGTTAAGGTTAATTTCCCTGTCCCATTTAATATTATTGTCCTGAGGCTTTCCAACGTATCCGATTAAATGGTCAAAAACCCAAACCTCACCACTTGAAAGTTCAGTTCCATTTTCAAGTGTTAAAATTGTTCCGTTAAAAAATCTAATATTCATATTTTTATAAGGCTTTTGCCGTCCTTTCTATTGAATTTGCATTTGATTATTTATGATATTTAGTAATTTATATTATAATAAAAATAATCTGAAATTTTAATAGGTTATGTATTATTTCCCATAAATAAATTAAATAAGTATTTTAGGCATAAATTACTAATAAAAAAAAGAAAATAGTGCAATAAAAAACAAAAAATAAGTTATGGATGTTTTGCAGGATTTTTTGAAAATTATACTTGCTTTGTGAAAAGTGATATGCTAATATTTATACAAACAAACGTTCGAATAAATGAAAGGGAGGGATTAAGTTTTGAGATTTTTGCATTTAGCAGACCTTCATATAGGAAAGAGAGTTAATGAGTTTTCTATGATTGAAGATCAAAGGTATATATTGAATCAGATACTTGATATTGTTAAGGAACAGGAAGTTCAATGTGTTCTTATAGCAGGAGATATTTATGATAAGGCAGTTCCGTCAGCGGAAGCGGTGTTACTGTTAGATCAGTTTATTAGCAGGCTTGCAGAGATGAATGTTAAAGTTGTGGCAATTAGCGGAAACCATGACAGTCCTGAGAGAATAGGCTTTGGTGCTGAGATTATGAGTACCAGTGGAGTGTATATGAGTCATCCTTTTAATGGTAATGTTGAAAAGGTTACTTTGGAGGATGAATGTGGACCAATTAATATTTATATGCTTCCTTTTATTAAGCCGGCCGTAGTACGCCCTTTTTTCCAGGAAGATGATGTTTCAAGCTATGATAGGGCTATGGAGATTGTTATTAATAGTATTTCAATTAATAAGGATGAGAGGAATGTTCTTTTGGCACATCAGTTTGTTAAAGGTGGAAGTATTTGTGAGTCAGAAGAAGTGTCAATAGGAGGCGTTGATCAGGTGTCAGCGGATTATTTTGAGAACTTTGATTATGTTGGATTAGGACATTTGCACGGTCCACAGACGATTGGCAGGGAAACTGTACGATATGCAGGAACCCCTCTTAAGTATTCTTTTTCTGAGGTTAATCATAAGAAATCAGCACTTATTTTTGATCTTAAGGAGAAGGGCAACATTGAAATAACTAAGATTCCTTTTAAACCTATTAGAGATATGAAGGAGATTAAGGGAACTTACGACCAGATTTCGGCAAGAGATTTCTATAAGGATATGAATACTCAGGATTATTATCATATAACATTAACTGATGAAGAAGATGTCCCGGAGGCAATAGGCAAGCTTAGAACTATTTATCCTAATATTATGCGACTTGATTATGATAATACAAGAACCAGAACTAATAATGCTGTAACAGAGATAGAGAATATTGAGTTAAAATCACCGCTAGAGTTGTTTAAGGAGTTTTATGTAATCAGAAACAATCAGGACATGTCACCGGAACAGGAGAAGTTGGCAATGGACCTTATTGAGAAGATATGGGAGGATGCATAATGAGACCAATTAAGTTAATAATATCGGCATTCGGACCTTATGCAGAATGCGAAACTATAGATTTTGAAAAATTAGGAAATAAAGGTCTTTATTTGATTACGGGAGATACCGGAGCAGGAAAGACTACTATTTTTGACGCAATTACGTATGTTTTATATGGAAAGTCCAGTGGAAAGACCAGGTCTTCGTCTATGCTTAGAAGCAAGTATGCAAAGCCTGATGTTCCAACTTTTGTAAAGATGGAATTTGAGTATAGGAACAAAAAGTATGTTATTGAGCGTAATCCTGAATACGAGCGACCTAAGATTCATGGAGAGGGAACCACAACTCAGGGTGCTAATGCTACGTTAATTTATCCAGACAAAGATACTCCTGTTACCGGAAGTAGTAATGTTACTGTTGCCATTAATGAGTTAATAGGATTAGATTATGAACAGTTTACTCAGATAGCCATGATAGCACAGAATGATTTTCTTAAGTTGTTATTGGCAGATACTGATGAGAGAAGAAAGATTTTTAGCAAAATTTTTAATACATATCCATATGAGAAACTTCAGCTTAAGCTGGGAGATGAGGCAAAAAGACTTAGAAGATTGGTAGATGATCAGAATAAGAGTATAAGTCAGTACATAGATGGGATTAGATGTAGCGATAGTTTTGTAGCAAGGCAACAGCTTGAAGCTATAAAGAATAACAAGACAGAGAATGGTATTGAGAATACAATTGATTTCATCGAGGAACTTATTAACAATGATCAGGATTTGTTAAAAGTTATTAACGAAAGGATAATAAAAACCGAAAAAGCTCTTTCAGATGTTGATAAAAAGTTAGTTGAGGTTAATAGGGACAATTCTGCAAAAAAACAGAAGTTGAACGCGGAACAATTTATTGAGTCGAATAAGCCTAACTTGGAAGTACTGGAGAAGAGAGTAGAATTATGCAAAGAAGAAGAGCCTGTTCGTAAGGAATTAGAGTACAAAATTAAAGAACAGGAACAGCTTATGCCAAGGTATGATAAGCTTTTTGACACTGAAAAAGAGTATGTCAATGAACTTAAGTTAATTAAGACTAAAGAAAGTGAATTTGAGTCTTTATGTAAAGATATTGAGAATTTAAATAAGGTGTTGGCTACTAACAAAGAGAATCTTCAGAAGTTAAAAGATGCAGATGCCGTATTGGTAAAAATCGAAAATGCAAAAACAGGTTATGATAATGTAAAAAAGAACTTATCAAACATTGTAAATCAGTGTAATGATTATGAAGGAAAGAATCATGAGCTAGAGCTACTTCAACAGAGAGCCATAAAAGCCAATGATAGTTGGGAAACTAAGAGCAATGAATGTGCATCTGTAGAGAAGACATTCTTAAATCAGCAAGCAGGAATCCTTGCAGGTAACCTTAGAGATGGAGAACCGTGTATAGTTTGTGGCTCAACTGTTCACCCTAATCCGTTTAAGCTAATGGATAAGCAGATAACAGAAAAGATGGTTGAAGATGCAAAGAATAAAGTTAATGAACTTAAAGCTATTGCAACGAATTACAGTAACAAAGCAGGAATGCAGAAGGGTATTGTTGATACATTATACGAGAGTATAGTAGAGAATTTCAGAAATCTAAAAGAGATATTTAAAGAAGTTTTAGAAGAAAGAGCAATTAATACTGTTTCAGATATAAAAGCCTGGTCAGATGAAAAATTGGTTAAAGTAGAGGAGGCTATTTCTAAAAACAATGGATATTATGAAATTGCTAAAAATAATGTTCAGGTTAAGGAACAGATTGAAAAACAGATTCCAGAAACAGAAGAACAAATAAACAACAACAATAATAAAAAAGATATTTTAAATAGTGATATTTCTAATTTGAAAATTAAAAATCGCGAAAATGCAATATTATTGGAACAGTTTAGGGAAAAACTTGAATTTCAAAGTAGGAAAGATGCGGAAAGCAATTTAAATCAGCTAAAGATTAACTTATCTGAATTAGAGAATAAAGCTACACAAGCTTTGAATAGTTATGACAAATGTAAAAAGTCTATTGATGATGCTAATGCGACAATAAAGACTATTGAAGAGCAGTTAAAGGATTCAAAAAACTATGATTTGGAACAGCTTATTTCTGAAAGCAACAAGTTGCAGGAAGAAAAGAAAGCTGTAAACAATCAGAGAAATGATGTATCCATAAGAATAGAAATTAACACAGGAGCACTTGAAAATATTAAGACAAACTTGAATAAATTAGTTACTACTGAAGAAAAATATAAGTGGGTTAATGCCCTAGCTCAAACAGCCAATGGTAATATAAACGGAAAGAGCAAAATAGCATTAGAAACTTATGTTCAGATTAGTTATTTTGAAAGAATAATTAACAGAGCTAATTTAAGATTTATGAAAATGACTAACGGCCAGTATGAACTAAAAAGAAGCACCGAATCTGATGATCAAAGAAGTAAGACAGGTTTAGAGCTTAATGTTATAGATCACTATAATGGTACAGAACGTGATGTTAGAACATTATCAGGTGGTGAATCTTTTAAAGCGTCATTGTCTTTAGCATTAGGATTATCCGATGAAATTCATTGCGCAGCAGGTGGAATAAAAATAGACACACTTTTTGTTGATGAAGGCTTTGGAACATTAGATGAAGATTCACTAAACAGTGCAATCGAAGCCCTTAATACTTTAACAGAAGGAGACAGATTAGTAGGAATTATCTCTCATGTTCAAGAATTAAAAACAAGAATCGATAGAAAAATAATCGTTTCCAAAAACAAGGTTAAAGGCAGCAAAGTTGCAGTGGAGATTTAGTGACAAGAATATTTTCTTTAAATTTCCACATACTAACTCCAAAGCTAAAATTTGCAATGGAGGAAATTAGTATGAAAGCAACAGGTATTGTGCGCAGAATAGATGACTTAGGTCGCGTGGTTGTACCTAAAGAGATTAGAAGAACTTTAAGAATCCGAGAAGGAGATCCAATGGAGATTTTTACTAATCACGATGGGGAAATTATACTTAAGAAATATTCACCTATTGGAGAGATTGAAATGTTTGCAAAACAATATGCAGATGTTATGGCACAGGTTTCAGGACAGAGAGTTCTCATAAGTGACAGAGATCAGATTATTGCTGTTGCAGGGGGAGTAAAAAAAGACAAAATAGGAATGGCTGTAAGTTCCCAGTTAGAAGAGTTAATGTCGAACAGAGATGTGAAAAACGGAGATGAACAACAGAAACTTTTTGAGATAATAAAGGGAGAAGAGCCTGAACAATGTGGTCAGATTATTTATCCAATCATATGTGAAGGTGATGTTATTGGAAGCGTTATTGTTTTGGCTAAAGATGAAAATAATAAGGTAAGCATAACAGAACAAAAACTGGCAGGAGTAGCCGCAGCTTTCCTAGGAAGACAGATGGAGTCATAGTAGTAGGCAATAAATTTGTGAAAATAGCTCAAAGAAAAAACTAAAAAGTTGAAAAAAGATACTTTTTAACCAAAAAATTCCCTGCAGAAAGCTCTTTAAATGGAGTAATTATCTTGACAAAGCCTATTAAATGGAGTATAAACTGTATAGTATGATACGGAATCAGTATCGGATATATTTTCAAGGAGGAATTAAAATGAACAAGACAGAATTTATCGCAGCTATTGCTGAAGAAGCTGGACTTTCAAAGACAGATGCTGCAAAGGCTGTTAAGGCTTTTACAGATGTAGTAGTAGAAGAAATGAAGAAAGGTGAAAAGATTCAGTTAGTAGGATTCGGAACATTCGAAGTTTCAAAGAGACCTGAACGTCAGGGAATCAATCCTGCAACAAAGGAAAAAATCACTATCGCAGCAGCTAACGTACCTAAGTTCAAGGCTGGTGCAGCTTTAAAGAATGCACTTAATTAATAAATAAAAGTTCATTAGAAGATATAAGGACTGTTACAAAGTAACGGTCCTTTTTGTTATACACGACGAGCCAAATATACGCATACAGCTTTTTATGCTTGCATAAGAAAAGCTGTATGCGTATATTTGGCGACCGTATAATCACTGAGAAGAAGCGGAGCGGATTCGAAGTGTTATGCGGGAAGCGAAGCTTCGTCGTGTATAACAAAATAAAAGTAGTAGTAACCAACCGTATAATCACTGAGAAGAAGCGTAGCGGATTCGAAGTGTTATACGGGAAGCGAAGCTTCGCCGTGTATAACAAAACAAAGCACACAAAGTAATGGAGGAAAAAATGAGAATTGACAAATTTTTAAAGGTTTCAAGAATTATAAAAAGAAGAACTGTTGCCAACGAAGCATGTGATGCAGGCAGGGTTCTTGTAAACGACAGGGTTGTAAAGGCATCTTATGATGTAAAAGTTAACGACATTATACAGATTCAGTTTGGTCAGAGAACAGTTAAAGTTCAGGTTCTAAACCTTAATGAAACAGTTAAGAAAGAAAATGCCACAGAAATGTACAAAGATTTAAGCTGATATAGAATATTTTTACATAATTCAGCAACTTTAAGAATATACTGTCCTATAAAAGGATAAGGTAGGATTGTATGGAACAAAGTTTAGGTTCAAAACAGAATTTAGGTTCAAAGCAAAATCAAATAACTAAACCACATAAGCTGGTTTTGGACAACAGAAAGAGAACAAACTTAACAGGAATAGAGGACGTTGTTGAATTTGATACCACACAGATAGTGCTGGAATCATCTATGGGAATGTTGGTTATTAAAGGAGCGGACTTGAAAATTACCAGACTTAGCATCGAAAAAGGAGAGGCTGATATTGATGGTAGTGTGAATAGCGTTATTTATTCTCAGATAAAGAACTATGGTGAAAAAGGTAAGTCGGTTTTGAAGAGGATGTTTAGTTAATGAGTCCTGCAATAAATGAGGAACTTCTTGTTCTTGCGATGTGTGCATATGGCGGACTTGTTCTTATGGTTTGCTATGATGCCATAAGAATATTTAGGAGAGTTTTTAGAGCATCCATAATTAGGGTTATTGTAGAAGATGTTATCTTTTGGACAGTGGCGGCACTTTTTATATTTCAAATATTTTTTAAGTACAACTACGGAAGACCAAGATATTATGGAGTGATAGCCGTTCTTGGAACAATGGCATTGTTTGAGTGGCTTGTGGGAAAGAGAGTTGTTGAAAAATGTGCAGTGATTTTGACAAAAATTATGAAGACATTGTTAAAACCGTTGAAAAAACTAAAAAAAGTGATTACTATAAAAAGTAAGAGTATTCTGACAAAACATAAAAGCAGAAAAAACAGTCATAAAAATAAGAATACAAAAAATAAAAAGACGGATAAACGTTAGAAAGAATTAACATATAAAAAGAGCAAAAGTCAGAAGAAAACAGGATAAAGACTGAAAGTTTAAGCAAAAAAATAGATAGAAATAGGGTGAAGTAATGGAAGAAAACAAAAGAGCGGCAGGAAGGTTAAATGAGATTCGTCAGCGAAGAATAAGAAACAGACGAATGATAGTTGGAATATCTTTTGTTGTTTTTGCCTTTTGTATTGTTATGGGAATACAGATGGTACAAAAAAATAGTAACTTAAAGAAGCTTAAAGAGCAGGAAAGTAAGCTTGCACAACAGTATCAGCAGGAATTGCAAATATCTGAGAACCTTAAGGATAAGGAACAGTACGTACATACAGACGAATATTTGGAAGAAATGGCAAGAAAGCTAGGATTGTTATATCCTGATGAAGTAATCTTTAAGCCGGAAGATTAAAAAATCCAATTCAAATTAAAAATTAAATTCGAAAATCTAATCTGAAAATTAAAAAATGTTAGAAGAAAAAAATTAAAACAGGACAAGAGATTAAACTTAAAAGTTAAATTCCTCTAAAATTAATGGCACCATACTAGAAATAGTATAGGTGCTTTTTTGTCGAAATTTCTAAGGTTTTTCATACATTGTTTTGACAAAAAAATCGGGAAAGGGTGTTTATACTAGTCGGGAAACTAAATTTTTGCAAGGAGGGATTATGAAACAAAAAGTAGCAAAACCGATAGTGCTACTAATGATTGCAGTTGGAGTCTGCATGATTCCAATGCTTGGATACTATCCGTTAGTCCAAAGTTGGTATGGCGCAATGTGTAACGTAAAAGGGCTTGCGGTGTTAGGATGGCCGGTAATGATTTATGTGATTTTACAAAACGAGGGGGTATTGTGTGCAGTAAAATACGGCTGGATGCTTGGTGCCACAGGACTTTTTCTTGTGCAATATAAAAGAGTTAGCGAAAAATACAATCCGTTTACGGTAGCCTTTATAACAACACTAATTGGAGGAATAATGGAAACCATGGACTGGTTTATGAATGGAATGATAAAAGAAGAGTTGTATGCCCTGATTCCAATTGTTCTGCTAACATGGTCTACCACAGTAATTTTTTCAGTACTAATCAAAAACTTTATGTGGCATATACAGGGCAGAAAAAATTACTATTCAAGACTTAGGCATCAGCAAATTATAAGGAATGAAAAAATGATGCAAACATCTAAAGCTTTTAAGGATTTGGCAATAAAAATCCAAAATATGTCAGGCATTGAGGAGGACGACCAGGGACTTATGGATGCAGCGGTGGAGTTTGATATCAATGAAAATATGTGCAAGGGCTGTGCAAATGGGCAGATTCAATATTTGGAAAGGGCGAAGCTTAACTACCTTTGGTACAATAAAATGCTGGAAACAAGGGAAGCAATGGCAATTCAGCTTAATGAAATGGCAGACATTATTGAATACTATACCAAGCCTGTTTCACAGGAAAAAGGAAATCTGTTTGGTATGGAAAATTATTTGAAAAGGAGGTTAAGGGACGAAAAAATTATTGCAAGAAGAGTTTCTATTTCGGAGAACAGTAAGGGAAAATTGGAAATTCACATTGTGGCAAGAAAAAAGAAAAGGGCAAAAGTTACAACAGATGCAATGTGCAAAATAATTTCTAATGTAATAGGCCAGCCAATGAGATTTTCCGTAAAGGAAAATAGTCAGCTAATGAATTATTTTAATGAATATCTTTTTTTGGAACAAGTTAATTTCTCTACGGCAAGTGGAAGTGTAAAGAAGGTGAAGCAGAATCAGGAAATGTCAGGTGACAATTATACGTATATGGAGCTGGACAGCGGTGCAACTTTTATGAGCATATGCGATGGAATGGGCTCAGGCCCAAGGGCGGAGGGCTACAGCGAAGTTGTAATTGATTTGCTGGAGCAACTTTTGGAAAGTGGTTTTACGGAGCAGACAGCATTAAAGCTAATTAACTCAGTTTTGCTTACGGGAAATCAGTGGCAGGAGCCGGCGGCAGTCGATATGGCATTGTTTGACAGATATTCCGGCACGTGCCAGTTCCTGAAAATGGGAGCTGCATGTACATATATAAAAAGAGGTGGCTGGGTGGAATGCATTAAGTCAACATCCCTGCCAATGGGAATTTTTGAACAGGTTGATATGGAAACCATTACGAAAAAACTTTATGCTGGGGATTTTATTATAATGATTTCCGACGGAATAGTAGATTCCCTTGAGTGTACCGACAGAGAGGAGGCAATGGGAAGGATAATTATGGATATTAAAACTGCCAGTCCAAGGGAAATGGCACTGGAGATTATGAACAGAGCTTTGCAAATGTCAAAAGGAATTCCAAAAGATGATATGACAGTTTTGTGCACCGGGATATGGGAAAATTAGTACAAATATGATAAAATAACAAAAAACACGTATGGTCGTTAAAGGTGTAACAAAAATATGAAAAATAAGGTATTGAATTTTATAAATAAAAATAAAATATTACAATATGGAGACAGCGTCATACTGGGGGTTTCCGGAGGCGCTGATTCCATTTGTATGCTTTATCTTCTAAAAGACATTAGCAGTGAAATGAATCTGACTCTTTATGTGGTGCATATTAATCATCACATTAGAGGAAAACAGGCTCAGAACGATGCTGATTACGTAAAAGATGTGTGTAGAAAGCTGAATGTGGATTTTAAGCAGATTGATGCAGATGTTCCACTTATGGTTAAGCAGACAGGTATGACGGAGGAAGAGGCAGGCCGTCAGGCAAGATATAAGGCTTTTTTTGAACGAGCCATAGAAGTAAAAATTAAAGAAAAAAAACAAGCTAAGAATCAGACTAAAAAACCAGATGAAAGCCGAAAACTAAGCTTAAAAGAGAATAAGGAAAACTCAGCAAAAGAAGATGGCATTAAGAAAAATGACCCAAAAGAAAGAAAAAACAGTTACAACAATATCAAAATTGCCGTTGCCCACAACTTAAATGATAACAGCGAAACCGTGCTGTTTAATCTTTTTAGGGGAACAGGCATAAAGGGACTTACGGGAATCCCGGTTAGAAGAGATATGATTGTGCGTCCTCTCTTGTGTTGTACAAGACAGGAGATTGAGCATTATTTGAAATCTAAAAATATTTCATATTGCAGTGATGCAACCAACAAAGAAACAGAATACAGCCGTAATAAGATACGTTTGGAGCTTTTGCCTTATATAAAAAATAATATAAATAAAAAAGCTGAGTATAATATTGTAAACGCTGCAGAAAATTTAAATGAAATTTGGGATTATTTAAATAAGCAGGCAACTGAGGAATATAACAGATATGTTAAGGATGAAGTTTTGGATGAGAAGGCATTTAACCTTCACCCGGCAGTTTTGAATCAGGTTGTAAGAAAGATGATTGAGAATGGAGCAGGAAAGCTAAAAGATATTACAAGGAAACACGTGCTTTTGGTTGTGGGGTTGAAAGATATGAATGTGTCCAAAACAGTTGATTTGCCATACAATCTTGTGGCAACAAGACTTTATCACGGAATATCAATAAAAAAGAAAAGTGATGAATCGAATCAGGAAAAAACAATGGAACAGTGTTTGTTAAAGAATGGTAAGATTCATAATACTGAAAATGTAACAATAACCATTGAAAATAATAGTTTTTCTTCTGAAAATATTCAGGAATTATTGTATACGAAATGGTTTGATTATGATAAAATAAAACAATTGACTGTTAGAACTCGCAGACCAGGTGATTTTATAACAGTTGATGAAAACGGAGGCAGAAAGAAGCTGAAGGATTATTTTATTAATGAGAAAATTCCAAAGGCGCAAAGGGATGAGATTCTTTTGCTGGCTGATGGAAGTCATGTGGTTTGGGTAATCGGATATAGAATAAGTGCTTATTACAAGGTTACTGAAACTACAAAGAATATTTTAAGAGCAGATTATATTGAAGAAGATTAGGAATTAAAAACCTAAAATAACATATGATAAGGAGTTTATTATGAATACAAAGATTAGTGTTATGATTAGCGAAGAAGAAATTAATAAAAGAGTATGTGAAATTGCAGAACAGATTAGTAAGGATTATGCAGGAAAAGAAGTACGTTTGATTTGTATTCTTAAAGGCAGTGTTTTTTATACATGTGAATTGGCAAAGAGAATTACTATTCCTGTAACACTTGATTTTATGAGTGTTTCAAGCTATGGAAGCGGAACAGTTAGTTCAGGAACAATAAAGATTAAGAAAGATTTGGATGATGACATTGAAGGACTTGATGTTATTGTTGTTGAGGATATTATTGACTCAGGAAATACTTTAAGCCGTCTTATTCCAATGCTTAAGGAAAGAAAACCGGCAAGCCTTAAGATTACAACACTTCTTGACAAGCCGGACAGAAGAGAGGTTGACGATGTTACAGTTGACTATGTTGGATTTGAAATTGAAGACAAATTCGTAGTGGGCTATGGTTTGGATTACGACCAGAGTTACAGAGATTTACCATATATTGGAGTTATTGAGCAGTAAAACTTAATAAAATTATCGGTTTAAAAATAGGATCGGATACAATTGAACATTAAAGATAAGTTACACAGACTTGAAAAATTCCAGATAGGAGGAATGAATTGAACAATAAAAGAAGTAATTTTACAAGAATTTATTTTATAGGGATGGCAATTATTATTATAGTTATGCTTTATTATGCAGGTTCAGGACTTAAATCAAATAACTATAAATATAATGATTTGTTAAACGATTTGCAGAATGGAAAAGTTACACAGCTTAATATTAGCCAGAATAAGGAAGTGCCTACAGGAAAGGTTACTGTAAAACTTCAGGATGGCTCAACTAAGTATGTATACATTACAGATGTTAATCAGGTAATTAGTGATATTAAAGATATTAATGACAAGACTAATCAGAATATACAGCCAGGCATTGCAGATGTAAGAAGAGACAGTGTTTTCCTTACAAATATTTTGCCTATGCTTCTTATGGGTGTGGTTATAGTAGTTGTTATTATGATGATGAATGCCAATGCGGCAGGCGGAAATTCCAAGATGGCTAATTTTGGAAAAAGCAGAGCCAAAATGGTTGTAGAAGTTAAGAATATGGACTTTAGCAAGGTTGCAGGTCTTAAGGAAGAAAAAGAAGAACTTGAGGAAATTGTTGATTTCTTAAAGAATCCTAATAAGTATATTATGCTTGGGGCAAGAATCCCAAAGGGAATACTTTTAGAGGGACCTCCGGGAACAGGTAAAACTCTTCTTGCCAAGGCTACAGCAGGCGAAGCAGGAGTTCCGTTTTTTACTATTTCAGGTTCAGATTTCGTTGAAATGTTTGTTGGTGTAGGTGCATCAAGAGTTAGAGACCTTTTTGCGGAAGCAAAGAAGAACGCACCATGTATTATTTTCATTGACGAAATTGATGCAGTTGCAAGACGAAGAGGAACAGGTATGGGAGGTGGTCACGATGAACGTGAGCAGACTCTTAACCAGATGCTTGTAGAAATGGATGGTTTTGGTGTTAACGAGGGTATTATCGTTATGGCAGCAACTAACCGTGTAGATATTTTGGATCCGGCTATTTTAAGACCGGGACGTTTTGATAGAAAGGTTCTTGTTGGAAGACCTGATGTTAAGGGCAGAAAAGAGATTCTTGAAGTGCATGCTAAGAATAAGCCTATCGGTGATGATGTTGATCTTGAACAGATTGCAAGAATTACGTCAGGTTTCACAGGTGCAGACCTTGAAAACTTACTTAATGAGGCTTCTATTCTTGCAGCAAAAGCAGGAAAGCATTTTCTTACACAGGCCGAAATTAATCAGGCAATGATTAAGGTTGGCATCGGTAAAGAGAAGAAGAGCAGAATTATTTCGGAAAAAGAAAAGCGTATTACAGCATATCACGAATCAGGTCATGCGATTTTATTCCATGTTCTTCCTGATGTTGGACCGGTTCACACTGTTTCAGTTATTCCAACAGGAGCAGGTGCAGCAGGTTATACTATGCCTTTGCCTGGTAAGGATGAAATGTTCCTTACAAAAGGCAAAATGTTACAGGAGATTATGGTTGACCTTGGTGGACGTATAGCCGAAGAACTTATTCTTGACGACATTACAACAGGTGCGTCACAGGATATTAAGCAGGCAACAGCTACAGCTAAGTCAATGGTTACAAAATATGGATTTTCAGATAAGCTTGGTCTTATTAATTATGATGATGAATCTGATGATGTATTTATCGGTAGGGATTTGGCTCATTCAAAGGGGTATGGCGAGAATACAGCTTCAGTTATTGACGAGGAAGTTAGGGAAATTGTTGATACATGTTATAAAAAGGCTAAGAAGATTATTGAAGACCATATGGAACAGTTGCATGCAAGTGCAGCATTGTTAATGGAAAAAGAAAAGATTGGCCGTGAAGAATTTGAAAGTCTATTTGACGCTGATAATAATCAGGCCGACTCTTTAACAAACGAGGAAACAGTATAAAATTTTAATGTTAAATAGTTGCAACAGAACTTTATTATTATTTTGTTGCAACTATTTTGTACAATGGGAAATCTGTTGTATGAAAACCGGAAATTTTAGAAGAAGGGATTATAAAAATGGAACAGCAAAAGGAAGCACTTTTTCACGATGGCTCTAGTCAGTTTTGCAAATATAATGAAAAATCAGATACATATACATTTATTCTCAGAACTACAATAGGGGTAGTAAATCAGGCTTTTATGGCAATAGATGGTTATGAGATGAGGATGTCACACATGGATACAAAGGGCAGATTCGATTATTATGCAATTAATCTGGCTCTTGGAACTAAAATGATAAAGTACCATTTTAGAACGGTTGGTCAATACCAGTTATACTATAATGTTTTCGGTGCAAGTGAACATTTTTCTGAAGAATGGGAGTTTGAGTTTACACCGGGATTTAAAACACCTGATTGGGCTAAGGGCGCTGTAATGTATCAGATTATGGTGGACAGATTTAATAATGGCGATAAGTCTAATGATGTAATGACTAATGAATATGCCTATATTGGTCGTGGAGTTTCAAAGGTTGAGAATTGGATGGAGCCTCCTGCTGTTGATGGAACAAGACAGTTTTATGGCGGAGATTTGCAGGGGGTTATTGATAAGCTTGAATATCTTGAAAAATTAGGTGTTGAAGTTATTTATTTTAACCCTATTTTTGTTTCTCCATCTAACCATAAATATGATACACAGGATTATGATTATATTGATCCTCATTTTGGAAAGATTGTTAATGATAACGGTAAGTTATTAGAGGACGGTGACAATAATAATGAGCACGCTCAGCGCTATAAGGTTAGAACAACTGACCTTGCAAATCTTGAAGCAAGTAATAAGTTGTTTGTTGAATTGGTTGAAAAGGCTCACGCCCATGGAATTAAAATAATTATTGATGGTGTTTTTAATCATTGTGGCTCTTTTAATAAGTGGATGGACAAAGAGAAGTTTTATACAAAGAATAAAAATTATAAATCCGGTGCTTATATTTCAAAGGATAGTCCGTACAATTTATATTTTAAGTTTCTTGAAGACAGATGGCCTGACAATAACTCTTTTGAAGGCTGGTGGGGCTTTGATACTTTGCCAAAACTAAATTATGAAGGTAGTAAAGAGCTTTGCGATTATATTATTGAAGTTGGTAAGAAGTGGGTTAGTCCACCTTACAATGTAGATGGTTGGAGACTTGATGTGGCGGCAGATTTAGGTCACAGTCAGGAGTTTAACCATGAGTTTTGGAAGAAATTTCGTAAGGCAGTTAAGGAAGCCAATCCGGAAGCTATTATTTTGGCAGAGCATTATGGAGATGCTAATTCATGGCTTCAGGGCGACCAGTGGGATACTATTATGAACTATGATGGCTTTATGGATCCGGTAACATGGTTTTTAACAGGTGTTGATAAGCATTCCGACAATTCTAATCCGGGAATGCGTGGCGATGCGGGAACTTTTAAGCTTACAATGCAGTATCAGATGTCAAGAATGCAGAATCAGTCATTGTTGGTGGCAATGAATGAGTTGTCAAATCACGACCATTCAAGATTTCTTACAAGAACTAACCGTATGGTTGGTCGTGTGGGGACAGCAGGAACAGCGGCAGCAAGTCAGGATATTGATGAAGCTATTTTTAAACAGGGTGTTGTAATGCAGATGACATTGCCGGGAGCACCCACACTTTACTATGGTGATGAAGCAGGAGTTTGTGGTTGGACGGACCCGGACAATAGACGAACTTATCCTTGGGGACACGAAAACTTTGAAATTTTGGAATTTTACCGTGAGGCAATTGCAATTCACAGACAGCACAAAGTTTTTAAAACAGGTTCTTACAAGCCATTAGTTGAGCAGAGAGATTTGCTGTGCTATGGACGTTTTGATATGGACAATGCAGCTTTTGTGTTAATTAATACATCAGATACAGACAAAACAGTTTCAATTCCAACTTGGACATTGGGTGTGGAAGATGGTGAAAGCTTTGAACGATTAATTGAAACATCAAGAGAGTTCTATAACTGTGGCAGAGTAAAAGTGGTTCAGGAAAACAATATTGTAACAGTAACCGTAAAAGCTAATAGTTCAGTAATATATCATAAGTAAGTTTAAAATATTTTAATGCAAACATAAAAAACTTCCTACCGGGAAATTGCCGGTAGGAAGTTTTTTGATATATAATAAAACATTATTGCATCAGTTATTTGGGAAAGAATATTCTATTTTGTATCCGTTATTTTTGTTAGAATGCTCTGCACCAGATATCTTTCAGAATCTGTGGATGTGCAAGTGCTAAGAGTTAAAATATTGTCATTTTTTGTTACCGTTAAATCTTCTCTAACGTTTTTGTTTTTGGAAGATGGATTTGTAATAGTCTTAATATATGATTTTAAGTCCTTTGCTTTAGAAAAATCATATGAATTTAAAATATGCCTGTCGTCAAATGAGTAGGCGGAAACAATAGTGTATTCCAAAATCCTCTTTGGAGTGTAAATGTAAACTTTTGAATGTTTCTTAAAGAAATCTTTGTTCTCAAATTTATGCAAAGTGTTAAACATTGTGCCGTTTTTCATATTGTGTCCGTAAAGCACAGTTACCGGGTCACTAAAATTCTTAGAGTTCTGTCTTTGACTAAAAACTGAACCACTAAATTCATAATTGCCGTAAATATTGTGCTCAAGATAAAACAAGTCATCTTTCTTTCCAGAAGATTGAACAACAGCATAATTAACTTTCGTTCCCGGAACATCAATCCAGGCATAAATGTCCTTGTTAGTTTTTTTCAATTTCTTAAAATCAATAGGATTATCGGGAAGAGTTGTGGTTTCCGAAGCATCCTGTTTGGTTTTTACAGTTGCAACCTTAGTAGTTGCCGAGAATTCTTCCCTGTTGGAAGAACCGGAAGTGTACATTTTTATAACCAAAATCACACAAATAATAAAAACAGTGCACGACAGTACAAAGATTATTTTTGTCCCAATATTTTTACTCTTTTTGTTTTTCATAGAATCTCTCCGTTATGTTTTGAGTGTTATAATTAAATTAATTCATATGTAATCAAACTTTAGGTGCGTTGTCACCTTAATCATATTAACTAAATAATACCACAATTATATTATGTAGCTGTAATAGGTGTCAATTTTCTAAAAAATAAAAATTTGTTATCTAAATAAATAGATGAAAATAAAAAATATTGCAAAAAATCTTATAAAAATTACAAAAATGTTTGCACTTTAAGCATTTATATGGTATAAGTATATATTGTTAAAGCAATGGGCAGATTCCCGAGTGGCCAAAGGGGACAGACTGTAAATCTGCTGGCACTGCCTTCGAAGGTTCGAATCCTTCTCTGCCCATTATTATTAACATGCCGGCGTGGCGGAACTGGCAGACGCGCAGGACTTAAAATCCTGTTGTGGCAACACAGTACCGGTTCGATTCCGGTCGCCGGCATTACATATTAAAGTGAGAAGCTATGATGCGAAAGCGTCGTAGCTTTTTTTCATATAGGAGAGAGAAGTGAATGTATATATACATTTCTTGTATTTTCATAAGTGAAAGCTAGTTTGAAAAAACATTGATTTTTGAAATCGTTATTTACTGAGAGTTATAAAATGGAGAATTTTTGATGTTCTGAGATTTAAGATGTTGAAATTTCAGATTTGCATATTATTAGCTGGTTTATAAAGTTATTTTCGGGAATTTTGGTTTACATAAAACAGATAAAAAATTAATAACAAAATCATGTACCCCAAAATTTAAGATATATTGAATTTTTGGGGTACGCAAAATGGATTGAAAGCAGTTTAAGTGATATATTGGTTGACATAACTATAAAAATGTAAAACAATATGCAACAAATATATGATTAAAACAAGAATATGTGACATGATTAGTTTACATAACTTAAAAACGTACCACAAAAAATTAAAAACCTCGATTTTTGGGGTACATTCCATCAAATCATAAAACAGGCCACACAGCATACTGTATATAGACGAACAAAATGCCACAATGAAATGAAAAATAGCCAAATCCCTTGTACATTTGACAGTCTTATACATATTGAGTAGAATGTAAAAGTCAGATAGATGACGGAATGTACAGCAAATAGTAAAAGTTAGATAGATGGCGGAATGTACAGCAAATAGTAAAAGTCAGATAGATGACGGAATATATAGTAAATAGTTTTAAGAAATGAGAGGGATTTATAATGAAGATTGGATTTGGATGCGACCATGCAGCAATTGACTTAAAGAATGAACTTATTGAATATATGACAGAAAAGGGCTACGAATGTGTTGATTATGGCACAGGCTATGATGAAAACGGAGAAATTATTAAGTGCGATTATCCAAATAAGGGTCGTGAAGTTGGTGAAGCAGTTGTAAGAAAAGATGTAGATTACGGTGTACTTATGTGTGGAACCGGAATCGGTATTTCTGTTGCAGCAAACAAGGTTCCAGGTGTAATTGCAGCAGTTTGCAGCGAACCTTATTCGGCAAAACTTACAAAGCAGCATAACAATGCTAATGTTATTGCTTTTGGCGCAAGAGTTGTTGGAGTAGAACTTGCAAAAATGATTCTTGATGAATTTTTTGGAGCAGAGTTTGAAGGTGGAAGACATCAGGCAAGAGTTGACATGATTCATGGAATTGAAGCAGATTATAGCAAATAAGATTCACAGAATTGAAGCAGATTATAGCAAATAAGATTCACAGAATTAGAATAAACTATAGTAAATAAGGTTTGTAAAAATGGAAAAGAGTTATTGACAGACTCTTTTTTATTTTATATAATTGCTTTAATACTTTAAAGCGTAACGGTTTAAAGCGACGAATAATAAAAATTAATTTTGCATTAAGTCTTAAAGAAGAGATAAGGTTGAACAGTGGAGATAAAATACACAGATGCAAGGTTAATAAGGAGGAGATTATGACAGAAATACTTTGCGGAATTATGTTGGTTGCCTTTTTTGTGGTAATGATTGGAGTAGGTTTTTATTCAAGAAAGCACGCAACCAATGTTAGTGGATTTGTTTTGGGTGGACGTTCAGCAGGCCCGTGGCTTACAGCTTTTGCCTTTGGAACATCTTACTTTTCAGCAGTTATCTTTGTAGGATACGCAGGACAGTTTGGATGGAATTTTGGGTTGGCATCAACATGGGCAGGACTTGGTAATGCATTTATTGGTTCATTGCTTGCATGGAACGTTCTTGGAAGAAGAACAAGAATTATGACGCAGTATCTTGATGCTAAGACTATGCCGGATTTTTTTGGAAAAAGATTTAATTCAGTACCATTAAAGGTTGCTGCATCAGTTATTGTATTTATATTTTTGATACCATACACAGCATCATTATATAACGGACTTTCAAGTTTATTTGGACTTGTTTTTGATATCCCATATTGGGTTGTTATTTTAGTAATGGCGATTTTGACAGGATTTTACGTAATTTTCGGTGGTTATATGGCTACTGCAATAAACGACTTTATTCAGGGAATTATAATGCTTTTCGGAATTTGCGCAGTTATTGGTGCAGTTTTAATTGATAATGGTGGTTTGCTTAAAGCCACTCAGAAATTGTCAGCAGTACCAAGTGAAGGCTGGACCGGTGGAGCGTTTACTTCATTTCTTGGTCCTGATCCATTGGCATTATTATTTGTAGTAATTTTAACATCTCTTGGAACATGGGGACTTCCACAGATGGTTGGAAAATTTTACGCAATTAAGAGTGAAAAAGACATTCATAAAGGAACTGTTATTTCAACAGTTTTTGCAATAATCGTAGCCGGTGGATGCTATTTCCTTGGTGGATTTGGCAGATTATACAGTGATAAAATTGCCATTAATGAAGCAACAGGCAAGCCATTGTTTGACACAATTATTCCAACAATGTTGTCTACTTTACCGGCAATAATTGTTGCAATTGTTATTGTTTTGGTTTTGTCAGCATCAATGTCAACACTTTCATCATTGGTACTTACATCAAGCTCAACTTTTACATTAGACGTAATTGTGCCGGCCTCAAAAAAGAAAATGAATGAAATGAAACAGGTTGTTATTATGAGAATTTTTATAGTATTCTTTATAGTTGTTTCAGCAGTTATTGCAATATTTAAGGATTCTCATCCTGAAGTTACATTTATAGCTCAGATGATGGGTGTTTCATGGGGAGCTTTGGCAGGGGCATTCCTTGCACCATTCTTGTATGGATTATACTGGAAAGGCGTAACAAAGGTGGCTACGGTTGTCTGTTTTGTCTGGGGATGTGCAGTTGCCGTGTTGCAACTTATTGTTTCACTTTGCGGAATAGATGTTACAGGCTTGGGAACAGTTCTTGGTTACATATTCAAATCATCAATTAATTCAGGTGTAGTTGCAATGGTAGGCGGACTTATTATAGTTCCTGTAATAAGTTTGATTACAAAGAAACAAAGTAAAGAAGAAATTGACAATATGTTCCAGTGCTACGAGGCAATGGTAGAAGTGCCGGTGAAAGAATCGTTGGAAGATTAGGCATAAAACTGTTAGTAACAGAATAGTATGAAAAAATATTATTAGTATGAGTTTTTTGATTTTAAAAAGCTGTTGGAGTAATCCGACAGCTTTTTTGCAAAAACTAATAAATACGTTTTGTGACAAAAATGTCAGTGACACCAATGACATAACCTGTCAGAGTGCCGTTTTTAAAGGAAAAAATGGAATAAAAAGACGAACAAAAGGGGTTATAAGATTGACAGTTATCCTTTTTTTTTATATCATAGATAAATGTATGGTCAGTACTTTGGGTATTGATTTTACGAAAGTGTATGGATTACTTGGTTTTTGATATAAAAGGAGGCAGAATGATTGATTTTCATTCACATGTATTGCCCGGAATAGATGATGGAAGCGATTGCGTAGAGGAATCTTTAGAGATGCTTCATACAGCAAAAAATCAAGGAGTTAGTACGATGTTGGCTACGCCACATTTTTATGCTCAAGATGTTTCAGTGGATCATTTTCTCGAAAAGAGGAAGAAAGCCTATGACACATTGAAACGGTGTATGGATGATTCTGACTGCCCTGACATAAGATTGGGAGCTGAAGTATGCTATTTCAGAGGAATCAGGAGAGCTAGAGAGATTGAAAAATTATGTATAGAGGGAACCAGGGTTATTATGGTGGAATTACCCTTTAGACAGTGGGATGAAGAGGTTTTACGGGATGTTGAAGAGCTAATGGAGAAACAGAATGTTTCAGTTATGCTCGCACATATAGAAAGATTTTATGCTTGCCAGAAAAGAAAGAAGATTTGGAAAGAAGTTCTTGATTTGCCGGTTATATTTCAGGTTAATGCAGAATTTTTTGATGGTAGGAAGAAAAGAAAACTTATAAAGAAGCTGGTTGAAGAAAACAGACCGATTGTACTTGGAAGTGACTGTCATAATACTGACAGAAGAAAGCCTAACCTTGATATGGGTTATTCCTTTATCAGAGAGAAAATCGGACAGAATGCTGTAGATGAAATAGAGAAAGTGTCCGTGGAGATACTTGAAAAATAATGATTAGGGGATAAGTAAAGTGAAGAAGAAAAGAAAAAAATACATAAAAATTGTCGTGGGAGTAGTAGCTTTTATACTGTTTATAGCAGTTTTAGGCTACGGATTACAGTATGTTGATAATAAGACAGAGAAGGCTAATGTATCTGATGAAAGTTCAATAAATGATTGGAAGATTCAGGTTCCAAGAGGAAAGATTAAACTTAATGGAAATAAATACGAATATTACCATGATTTTGAGAATTATTTGTTAATAGGAACAGATGCTACGGGAAATAACAAGAACGGAGCAGATTACCAGGGAAGTATGGCTGATTTCCTTATGCTTGTAATTATAGACAAGACAGAGAATACATATAGTTTTCTTCAGCTTAACAGAGACACCATGACAGAGGTTGCATTGATTGATCATAATGGCGAGGGTGAGGCAACAGCTAATATTCAGTTGTGTACAGCTCATTGGTATGGAGGCAACAGAGAGCAAAGCTGCGAAAATACAGTTAAATCCGTAAAGAAATTGTTAGGAGGTATTCAGATTGATGGTTATTATGAACTTAACATGAGTGAAATACCTAAACTTAACAACATGGTAGATGGAGTTACCGTAACATTGGAGGATGATTTCTCAAAGAAATATCCAAAAATGAAGAAGGGAGCTACAATAAACCTTGATGATGAGCAGGCTTATGCATACGTTCATGACCGTTATGGAGTTGGGAATGAAGAGAATACATCACGAATGAAAAGACAACAACAGTACATGACAGGGTTTTTTAAAAAACTTCAGGAGAAGGTTAAGGCTAATCCAAACTATGCCAATGAAGTTTTTGAAAGTTTGCAGGATGTTTCCACAACAGATATTACTATAGGAAAGATTTCTAATATTAGTAATATTTTTGCTAGTGGAACAGACAAGGGGATTTTTGAATTGGCAGGAAAGTCTAAGATTGGTCAGGCTCTTGGAGATGAAATTGATCATATGGAATTTTATGTTAACAAGAAAGCAATGGTTAGCACAATGTCAGAACTGTTTGGCATAGTGGAACAGAAGAACAAAGAGTAAAGGAATTGAAAGATGAAACAACAGGTAGAAAAGATAAAAATTAACGAAAAAGAAGATGAAGTAGAAATCAACCTTTTGGATTTGTTTAACTATTATCGTAAGAAGATTTTATTTATTATTGCAGGCTTTTTGATTGGAGCAATAATTGCAGGTGTATGGACTAAAGTTGGCATTACACCTAAATATACTGCAACAGCGAAAGTTTATATGGTTTCAGCATCAAAAAACTCAGTGGTCGATCTTGCTGATTTAAGTATAGGTACATCATTATCAGAAGATTATGCAGAGTTGTTGCATGTTAGACCTATCATTGAGGCCATAAATGAGGAAAACGATTTAGGATATACATATGAGCAACTTAACGGAATGATCGACATTTCAACAGTTGAAGATACACGTATCCTAAAAATTTCAGCAACAAGCATAAAGCCGGAGGAAGCAAAAACAATAGCAAATGCTTTAGCTGAAAAGGCAGTTACTGAAATTCCTAAATTAATGGGAACATCGTCACCTAATATTGCTGAAAGAGCTATAACTCCTAAAGGTAAAAGTTCACCTAGTCTGAAGAAAAATGTAATGATGGGTGCATTTGGAGGAATGGTTGTGGTATTAGCTATCTTCACATTCTTATTTATCACTGATGATACAATTAAGACAGAAGAAGATGTTGAAAAGTATTTAGGCATTATTCCTTTAACAGTTATTCCTGATGGAAACGTTAAATACGGAGCATATTCTAAATACAATTATTATAAGGGAAAGAAATATTACACACCAAAATAATAAGCTTGAGGAGAAATAGAAATGAATAAAATTAAAATGGATTTAACCAAAGAACTTCCTTATGCTGTTGAGGAATCTATAAACCGACTTCGTATAAATGTTAGTTTCCTTGGAAATGAAATTAAAAAAATCATGGTTGTAAGTACAATGCCTAATGAAGGAAAGAGTTTTGTTACTTTACAGATGTGGAAACAGATGGCAAGTGCCGGAATCAAATCAGTATTTGTAGATGGAGATATGAGAAACTCTGTCATAGTAAACAAATATGGCATAGAAAAAGAAGATGGCTCAGAAATGGAAGGGCTTGCACATTATTTGGCAGAAGAATTTCCACTTGAAAATGTTGTATATAATACACCACTTGAAAATGGAGATATTATACCAAACGTGGAAAATATAATTAATCCATCAATGTTGCTTGAAAGTGACAAGTTTGGCAATATGCTCAATCAACTTGCGGAAGATTACCGATATGTATTTGTTGATGCACCACCTCTTGGTCTTGTATCAGATGCTGAAAAGATTGGTAGTATGTGTGATGGAGCAATTCTTGTAATTAGAAGTGGAGAAACATCAAAATCTGAAGTGAAAAATTCAATTAAGCAGCTTGAAAGATCAGGATGTAAGATATTAGGTGTGGTTCTAAACCGTGCAACAGACGCAAAAGGCAAGAAAAATAAGAAGAAATACTACAATGGCAAGTAATAGTATATAATTATCAGTGACATATTTTGTAAAATATAGTCAAAAAAGCAAAATATAACAAAAAAGTATTTAAATTTATTCCGTAAAGTAGTAAAATAAACGACATAGCGAGTTTTATAAATTATAAGTTTGCTATGAGGACATTTTTATTTTTAATACTTGTGGGGATAAGCAGAAATAATTAAAACTCAAAAACATAATAGGAGGAACTTATAATGAAAAAATTAATGAAGAACGTTGCTGTTTTAGCATTAGCAGCAGCAGTAGCAGTAGGATCTGTAACAGGTGTAAGCGCAGCAGTTAAGAGCCCAACATCATCATTAGTACCGGTTAACGCTAAGAATGTTGCTGTATCAAACGGAAATACAGTTGATACAAAGGCTAACGGAACAGCTGAAGTTGGAGTAGTATCAGCTAAGAAGAGTACAGCTACAGTACCTAGCAAGGTAACAGCTAAGGGTGTAACATACACAGTAACAGTTATCAAGGCTAAAGCATTTGCTAAGAAGGCTAAAAAGGCTAAAAAGATTGTAATTCCAGCAACAATTAAGAGAGTAAACAAAAAAGGTTTTACAGGTACTAAGAAATTAAAGACAATTATTGTTAAAGGAACAAAGAGCTTTACAGTAAAGAAGGGTGCATTCAAGAAGGTTAACTCAAAGAAGATTACAGTTAAGGTTAACAAGAAGATGAAAGCTAAAGAATTTAAGAAATTAAAGAAGAACTTAAAGAAGGCAGGATTCAAGGGTAAAATTAAGAAATAATTTTTACTAGCACTTTTTTATATGTATTTTTAGAAAAAACGTTGAGAGTCATCGTACAATTAATATTGTATGGTGGCTCTCTTTTGTTGACTAAAAAGCTTCAATAAACTATAATTAATTTTAGGACTTTAATTCAGTAAATTAAACATTGCCCGTATCACAAAAAGTTAAATATAATGGTGATACTACTGTTTTTTACTGTGAAATATATAAGAGAGGCAGGAAGAAGTTTTGAGTAATAAGAAGATTATGCTTGGTAATGAAGCCATTGCAAGAGGAGCTTATGAAGCGGGAGTAAAGGTTACATCAGCATACCCTGGTACTCCAAGTACTGAAGTAAGTGAAAACGTAGTAAAATATAAAGAAATTTATGCTGAATGGGCACCTAATGAAAAGGTTGCCACAGAAGTTGCCATTGGTGCATCCATGGCAGGTGTTCGTTCTATGACAATGATGAAAATGGTAGGTCTTAACGTAGCATCTGATCCACTTTTTACAGCAGGATACATTGGTGTAAACGGTGGTATGGTTTTGGTTGTTGCAGATGACCCTGGAATTTATAGTTCACAGAATGAACAGGATACTAGAATGATTGCAAGAGCTGCAATGGTTCCGGTAGTTGAACCTTCTGATAGTGAAGAAGCAAGATATTTTACAAAGAGGGCTTATGAATTATCTGAAAAATATGATACACCGGTTATTCTTAGAACAACTACACGTCTTGCACATTCACAGGGGATTGTTAATCTTGAAGATAGAGTTGAGGTAGATGACAAGCCATATGAAAGAAATATTGCAAAAAACGTTATGATGCCAGGAAATGCAATTAAACGTCATGTTATTGTTGAACAGCGTCTTAAAAAGATGGCAGAAGATGCATGTGACCTTGATATTAATAAAGTTGAATATAATGATACAAAGATTGGTGTTATTACAAGTGGTATACCTTATCAGTATGTTAAGGAAGCACTTCCTAATGCATCAGTTTTAAAACTTGGTTTGGTTCATCCTTTGGCAAAGGGACTTATAAAGGAATTTGCTTCAAAGGTAGACAGACTTATTATAGTTGAAGAGCTTGAACCTGTAATTGAAGAACAGGTTAGAGCTATGGGAATTGAATGCGATGGAAAGAACATCTTTACTGTACAGGGCGAATATAGTGCTAATATGCTTAAACAGGTAGTTTTAGGTGAAAAGGTTGAAATTGAACAGCCTTTACAGGCTCCTGCAAGACCACCTATTCTTTGTCCGGGATGTCCTCACAGAGCTACATATTCAGTACTTAAGAAGTTAAAAATTCATGCAGCAGGTGATATTGGATGTTATACACTTGGTGCAGTTAATCCACTAGGTGTTGTAGATACGACAGTTTGTATGGGTTCAAGTATTTCTACACTTCACGGTATGGAAAAGGCTAAGGGAAAAGATTACATTAAGAATTGGGTAGCTGTTATAGGTGATTCAACATTCCTTCACACAGGTGTTAATTCACTTATGAACATGGTTTATAACAAGGCTACAGGAACAGTTATTATTCTTGATAATTCAACAACAGGTATGACAGGACATCAGGATCATCCTGCAACAGGAAAAACATTGTCAGGTGAAAAAGCCAATATAGTTCTTCTTGATGATTTATGTAGAGCTTTAGGTGTTAAGAATGTACAGATTGTTGATGCTTTTGATACAAAGAAGTTAGAAAATGTTATTAAAGAAGAAGTAGCAAGAGATGAAGTATCAGTTATTATAGCTCAGTCTCCTTGTGCATTGCTTAAGTCATATGTTCCAAAGGGTAAATGCGTTGCAATTCCTGAAAAATGTAAAAAATGCGGACTTTGTCTTGCTTCAGGATGTCCTGCAATTACAAAGAATGAAGATGGAACTATTTCAATTGACCAGACATTATGTAATGGTTGTGGACTTTGTATGCAGAATTGTCATTTCGATGCAATTGAATTAAAGAAGAAGGGAGAATAGTCATGGCAGAAACAAAGAATATTATGATAGTAGGTGTCGGTGGACAGGGAACACTTCTTACAAGCCGTATTTTAGGTGGAATTACAGTTGAAGCCGGATATGATGTTAAGCTCTCAGAAGTTCATGGAATGGCACAGCGTGGCGGTAGCGTTGTTACTTATGTACGTTACGGCGAAAAAGTAGCAGAACCTATAGTAGAAGAAGGTCAGGCAGATGTACTTATCGCTTTTGAAAGATTAGAAGCGTTAAGATATGCTCATTTTCTTAAGAAAGATGGAGTAATTATTGTAAATGACCAGAGAATCGACCCAATGCCTGTAGTTACAGGTGTGGCAAAATATCCTGACGGAATTATTGAAGAACTTTCAAAGAAATACCGTGTTGTATCAGTTGATGCAATGGATGAAGCCATAAAGATGGGCAATTCAAGAGTATTTAACGTTATTATTCTTGGAATTGCTGCAAAGAATATGGATTTTCCAAAGGAACAGTGGATTGAAGTAATCAAGAAAACAGTTCCACCAAAGACTATTGATATTAACGTGGCAGCCTTTGAAAAGGGTTATGAATTAGCATAAGATAATAAAATTAAAATATAGGATAATAAAAATCCCGGAAAGTGGAAAGAATGTTAATAGTTCTGAAGCTTTTCGGGATTTTTTACGGCTCTTTGTCAAGCATGTGGGTAACCCAAGTTTATAATGTTCTTTGTCAGGTATAGGGATATTTTTTATTTATACATTTTTTAGAAAATGTATAAACAACATACCATTATCATAAAAATTGTTTTATTTTTTTTAGAAAAAAATAAAACGATTTTTCTAAAATTTGGAGAATTGATACCGTTAACATTATGTGGTATTATATTGATAACATAATAGACGAAAATTTTTTTTATAGTATTAATAAGGAGGCGTTTATGAAAAAAGTTAAAAAACTGGTCAGTATGTTATTGGTATTTGCAATGACATTTAGTGTGGCTATTTCAGGAAAAATTACAGGCATTACCCAGGTTAGTGCCAGAGAGGCTCTTGGAAGCAATGATTTTTTGAAGGTTAACGGAACACAGATAAGAAAACAAAAAGGAACAGGAGATATTGTATATCTAAGAGGTACAAATGCAGGTGGATGGCTTGTTCAGGAAGACTGGATGAATCCAACCAATGCATCTGACCAGAAAACAATGATGACCACATTGGCAAATAGATTTGGAGCATCAAAGAGAGATGAGTTGGTTTCAACATATGAAAATAATTATTGGACAACACAGGATTTTGATAATTGTGCAGAAATGGGAATGAGTGTTATAAGATTACCATTTACATATATGAATCTTTGTGATGACAATGGAAACCTTAAATCTAATGCTTTTGACAGATTAGATTGGTTTGTACAAAACTGTAGCCAGAGAGGTATGTATGTAATTTTAGACATGCACGGAGCATTTGGTTCTCAAAATGGTATGGACCATTCAGGAGAGATTAATGATGGAAAACAGCTATATTACAATCAGAGCAATAAAGATAAAACTTTAAATTTATGGAAAAAGATTGCAGAACATTTCAAAGGCAATCCGGCAGTTGCAGCTTACGATATCTTAAATGAACCGGGAATTAAGGCAGCTGCAACATATAGTTTACATTGGGATTTTTATAATGAAATTTACAATACAATCCGTTCAAAGGATAGCAATCATATTATTATAATGGAATCATGTTGGGATGCAGACAATTTGCCAAGACCTTCACAGTATGGCTGGACAAATGTAGCATATGAATACCATTACTATCCATGGAGTGCACAAAATAGCAGTGATGCACAGAAGTCATACTTTTCAAGTAAAGTTTCAGACATTGCAAATCACAATTATGGAGTGCCAACATTTGTAGGCGAGTTTACATGCTTCGAACAGGAAGAAGGTTGGAAGGCAGCAATGTCAACTTTCAACGGTCAGGGATGGCATTGGACAACATGGTCATACAAAGTTACAGGAAACAGCTCATGGGGTATTTATAATCACAACCCTGAAAAAGTTGATATTTATAACGACTCAGCTGACACAATTAAAAATAAATGGTCAGCTGTAGGTACAGCAAACGGATGGAAAAATGACAAGATTTACAATTTGGTAAAGCCATATCTTTCGGGAACAGTAACATCTACAGGTGGAAGCACAACAGATGATAGTGATAACAACAGCACATCAGGTGTGGCAACATTATATGAACATTCAAATTATGGTGGATTGGCAGTTTCATTGGAAGAAGGTGCATATGACTACAAAGATATTTTAGCAAAAGGAATTGTTAATGATCAGATTTCATCACTTAGAGTAAGTGACGGATACAAAGTTACAATATATGATGACGAAGGATTTAAAGGAAAATCAAAAGAATTTACCAGTGATGCGTCATATGTTGGAGATGAAATGAATGACAAAACTTCATCAATTAAAATTGAAAAGATTAACAATCAGACATCAACTACAACATCATATAACACAGTCAAATTGCCAAATGGAAAATACAGCATCAAATCTGTTGCAAATGAAAAATATGTTGCAACAGAAAATGGTGGAAGTGATCCGATAGTAGCAAACAGAGACAACTATAGCGGTTCATGGGAGACATTCTATATTGTTAATAATGATGATGGAACAGTAAGTATAAAAGCAGATGCAAATAATAAATACATATGTGCAGTATTAGACGAAGAAAATCAGCTGACACCTAGAAGTGACAGCATTAGTACATGGGAAAAATTTAAGATTTACAAAATAAATGACAGTGAATACGGCATTAGAAGTGCAGAAAACGGAAAATATGTAAAAGCTGACTTGGATAACGGAGGCAAATTAATAGTTGGAAGTGATTCAATAGCTGGAGCCTGGGAAGCTTTTAACATTGAAAAAGTCGGTGATACAACAACAAATGATAATGTAGCAACATTCTATGAAAATTCAAACTATAGTGGATGGTCAGTTTCATTACCGGAAGGCACATATGATTATAGTGATATCATTGCAAAAGGTATTAAAAATGATGCAATATCATCACTGAAAGTAAGTTCTGGTTACAAGGTTACATTGTATGATAATGCAGGATTTAAAGGAACATCAAAGGAATTTACAGGTGATGCATCATATGTAGGAAATGAGATAAATGACAAAACATCATCCATTAAAATTGAAAAGTGGGATGGTTCATCAAGTGTTACATATAATACTGTTAAATTATCAAATGGAAAATACAGTATCAAATCTGTTGCAAATGAAAAATATGTTGTAGCAGAAAATGGTGGAAGTGATCCAATAGTAGCAAACAGAGACAGTTACGGCGGTTCATGGGAAACATTTTATCTGATAAATAATGATGACGGAACAGTAAGTTTAAAAGCAGATGCAAATAACAAATATGTATGTGCAGTATTAGATGAAGAAAATCAACTTGTTCCAAGAAGCGAAAGCGTAGGAACATGGGAGAAATTCCAAATCTACAAAATAAGCGATACAGAATACGGTCTTAAGAGTGCAGAAAACGGAAAATATGTAAAGGCCGACTTGGATAATGGAGGCAAATTAATAGCAGGAAGTGATTCCATAGCAGGAGCTTGGGAAGCATTTAATATTGAAAAGTTGGGAGATGAGACATCTTCTGCAAAAGCAACATTTTATGAAAATTCAAATTACAGTGGTTGGTCTGTAGCATTAAGTGAAGGAAGATATGATTATGGCACAATGGTTTCTAAGGGAATTAAAAATGATCAGATTTCTTCAGTTAAGGTAGCAGATGGCTACAAGGTTACATTGTACAACGATGCAGGATTTGCAGGAAGTAAAAAAACATTATTCACAGATGCATCAGGCCTTGGAGATTTTAATGATAAAACTTCAGCGATCGTAATTGAAAAAGTAGAAAAGGCAGATTTTAATAATTCAAATGCATATATTACATCCATAGCAAACGGACAGGTAGTTTGTGCAGAAAATGGTGGAAGTGAAACAATAGTGGCAAACCGTTCATCATGTGGAGGTGCATGGGAAACATTCCAGATTGTAAATAACGATGATGGAACAGTTTCATTGAAATCAATTGCAAATGGAAAATATGTATGTGCTGTAATTGATGAAAACAATCAGTTATTGCCAAGAAGTGAAAGTGTAGGTACATGGGAGAAATTCATTATTGAAAAGATTTCAGATGGAGAGTATGCACTTTACTCATTGGCAAATGGAAAATATGTTCAGGCAAACTTAAACGACGGTGGTAAACTTTTTGCTACAAGTGAAACTGTTGCCGGAGCATGGGAAGTATTTGACATTAGCAGAAATTAAAGTTAAAATTCATAATAATTAAACAATTCAAAGGCTGTTTGCGTGGACTATATATGCAAACAGCCTGATTTTGGTATATATGTTAGTAAAAAAATAAGGCTCTTTGTCAAGCATGGGGGTAATCCCTTATATATATCGTGTGTGATTTGTAATCACACACGATTTTTAAATAGTATCACAAGATAACATTATTCTGTTTCTAAAATTATCAAAATTCCTATATCCATAAGCATTTCGTGAGAATGTGATGTTCATCAGGTGTAGATTCCAATTTAGTAATAAAAAGGTCATATTCCACCTGTGTTTACACAAAGGAGGAATAATGACCTTGGGACATGTCCCCGATATGAGCATAAAAGTGGAGCGTAAGCTTCACGATATGCGAATACGGGGGAGGATTGTGGGAGTGCGGAACAATCCGTGTAATCAGTATCCAGGCAAAAAGGTTTGGTTGACTTTAAGGTAATAGTTATTTATAATAGTTTATGACTTTAAAGTGAAAAAGTAATAAAGAATAAGATTCATATAGGAGAATGTTATGATTATAGATATTCACACACATACATTTCCTGATGCCATAGCTCACAAGACTATAGCAGGTATGGAAGAAGATATTGTAAGAGGTCAGGGTATTCATGTAAAAAGTGCAAGGATACCAACAGTTAAAGGTTTAGAGGACAGTACTAAAAAAGCAGATATAGATTTGTCTGTTGTTTGCCCTGTGGCAACTAATATTAGGCAACCGGAGAAAATTAACAGATTATCTGTGGAACTTAACGAGAAAAGAGAAGAAACAAGATTATTTTATTTTGGGGCTATTCATCCGGATTGTGAGAATTATAAGCAGATTATAGATGAAATAGTTGCAATGGATTTGAAAGCTATAAAGATTCATCCTGACTATCAAAATACATTTTTTGACGATGAAAAATATATCAGGTTAATGGATTATGCAGCGGAGAAGGATTTGGGGATAATTGTTCACGCTGGGGAAGATGTGGGACTTCCGGAAACGGTTCACTGCACACCTGAAAGAATTCTTAATCTTTGGAAACATATTCAGCCGGAAAAGTTGATTCTTGCCCATATGGGTGGCTGGAAAATGTGGGATGAAGTGGAAGAGAAGCTTTTAGGACTGCCATTTTATTTGGACACGGCGATTGTTCTTAATCCTATTTTTCCGGTTAAGCTTGAAAATGAACAGTTTGTGAGAATGGTTAGAAAACATGGAGCGGACAGAATTTTGTTTGGAACTGATTCTCCGTGGTATGACCAGACCAAAGCTGTTAATGATTTTAACAATACAGATTTGACACAGGAAGAAAAAGACAAGATCTTTGGGAAGAATGCCAATGATTTGTTTAATTTCTTTGGATAATAAATTAAAAATAAGATAAAAAAGAAGGAAAGAGAAATGCCAATTACAGAATTATTAGAGAGAAACGCCAGAGAATTTCCAAAGGATATAGCTTTGGTAGAAATAAATCCTGATATTCAGGAAAAAAGAAGGGTAACATGGCGAGATTATGAATTAATCCAGCCTGATGCCCGCCATCATTACAGACGTGACATTACATGGCATGTATTTAATGAGAAGGCTAACAGAGTTGCTAATCTTCTTATTAGCAGAGGTATTAGAAAAGGAGATAAAGTTGCAATTCTTATGATGAACTGCTTAGAATGGCTTCCTATTTATTTTGGAATTCTTAAAACAGGAGCTTTGGCAGTTCCTATGAACTTTAGATTTGATGCTCAGGAAATTAAATATTGTCTTGAACTTTCAGAGACAGATGTGCTTATTTTTGGACCTGAGTTTGTTGGCCGAATCGAAGAAATTGTTGATGAAATTGATGAAAAAAGAATTTTGTTCTACGTAGGTGGTGATTGTCCTACTTTTGCAGAAGATTATGATAAGCTTGCATCTAACTGTTCTTCACTTTCACCTGAAATCGAAATTAAGGATTCAGATGATGCGGCAATTTATTTTTCTTCAGGAACAACAGGTTTCCCAAAGGCTATTTTACATAATCACGAAAGTCTTATGCATGCGGCAAAAGCTGAACAGAATCATCATGGACAGACTAAGGATGATGTATTTTTGTGCATTCCACCGCTTTATCATACAGGTGCCAAGATGCATTGGTTTGGCAGCCTTTTGACTGGTGGAAAAGCAGTATTATTAAAGGGGGTTACACCTAAAACAATTCTTGAAACAGTATCAAATGAAGGCTGTACAATTGTTTGGCTTCTTGTTCCTTGGGCACAGGATATTTTGCTTGCATTAGACAGAGGAGAGATTAAACTTGAAGATTACAAGTTAGATCAGTGGAGACTTATGCACATTGGTGCACAGCCTGTACCACAGAGCCTTATTAAGAGATGGAAGGAATACTTCCCACATCACCAATATGATACTAACTATGGCCTTAGCGAATCTATCGGACCAGGTTGCGTTCACTTAGGTGTCGAAAATATTAATAAAGTAGGAGCAATTGGTATTCCGGGTTACGGCTGGGAAGCAAAGATTGTTGATCCTGAGGGAAATCCTGTAGAGCAGGGTAGTGTTGGGGAACTTATTGTTAAGGGACCAGGCGTCATGACTTGTTACTACAATGATGAAAAGGCTACAGCTGAAACAATCAAGGATGGCTGGCTTTACACAGGGGATATGGCTGAAATGGATGAAGACGGTTTTATTTACCTTGTTGATAGAAAGAAAGATGTAATTATTAGTGGTGGCGAAAATCTTTATCCTGTACAGATTGAAAACTTCTTAAGCAAATTCCCTAAGATTAAGGATGTTGCAGTTATTGGTCTTGCAGATGAAAGATTGGGCGAAATTGCAGCTGCCATTATTGAATTGAATCCTGACACAGAATGTACTGAACAGGAAATCAATGATTTCTGTAAGGAACTTCCAAGATACAAGAGACCTAAAAAGATTATCTTTACTAAAGTTCCAAGAAATGCTACTGGAAAAATCGAAAAACCTAAGCTTAGAGAAATGTATCACAGTTCAAATCTTGTTGATGCACAGAATAAGGCTTAATTAAGACTTTTGGGCCGGATTTAAATCAAACAAAATAAAGAATAAAAAGTGTTCCTTAACAAGCGTGCAAAAATGCGATGAATTTAGGGGACGCTTTTTTAAATACATTAAAAAAATACAAAATTATTATAGAACAAATTTTCTGAAAAATTGTTGGAGTGGAATTTCGCAATGCAAATATTGCGGTAATATGGTACACTTATATAAGCGAAAGATATCGGAGGAATAGATTAATGAAGATTAAAAATGGTTTTGTTTTAAGAGATGTTGGAGGTCAGGCAGTTGTTATTGCAGTAGGTGAGGCAAGCAAGACATTTCACGGAATGATTAACCTTAATGCAACAGGTAAGGAGATATGGCAAGGAATTGAATCAGGATTGGATGTTGACCAGATGGTAGAGAAGATGGTTGAAACTTATGAAGTTGAACCTGATAAAGCAAGAGAAGACATTCAGGCAATGGTAGATAAGATGAAAAATGTAGGAATTATTGTAGAATAGAGAGTGTGTTATGGGTGAAGTGTTACATATTGAGGATGCATTAAATGAGAAGGGAGTGTATGTTAGTACAACTTCTGGTGTCAGTATGTATCCAATGCTAAGAAACAGAAGGGATACTATAATAGTTAAGCCACCTACAGCACCATTGAAGAAATATGATGTGCCTTTATACAGACGTGGAGACGATTATGTGCTTCATAGAATTATTGGAAAAGATGATAAGGGGTATATTATTTGCGGAGATAATTGCATTAATAAGGAATATGGCATAACTGAAAACCAGATTATTGGAGTTTTAGTTGGCTTTTATCGTGATGGAAATGAAGTAAATATGGAGGGAGTGGGATACAAGCTTTACAGCAGGGCTTGGGTTTTTCTTCATCCTTTAATTTGTGCTTTTAAGAAAATAAAAATGAAGGCTGGAAAGGTGAAAAGATTATGGCATTCAAAATAAAACTTGCCGGAATCGGATTTCAGGTAAATGGAATTTATGAGGAATCATTGAAGAAGCATTGTGGGGATTATTTGGATACTGAAGAAAATTCAGATAATAAGAAGTGTTTCGATAATTGTGTAGCTGGAAAAGAAGATTTGAAGCTTTCTGATAATGATTCGGTCTATGAAATTATTATATCAGAGGATGACATAATAAGAGAACAGGGAACAATGTTGGAAGATGAAGGACAGAGTGGATTTGCCCCTGAATATTTGGAAACATTGGCACTTTTAAGAAAAGTTGCGGAAGTTTTGCCTGAGAAAGACGGTTTCCTAATGCATGGAGCGGTTATACAGTGGAAGGACAAAGCCTATATGTTTACTGCACCAAGTGGTACCGGAAAAACTACCCACATCAGGTTATGGAGGAAGTATTTAGGTCAGGGTGTTTCTATTATAAATGGGGACAAACCTTTTATTAGAATAGTTGACGATTGCGTAAGAATATATGGAACTCCGTGGGCTGGCAAAGAGGGCTGGCAGAATAATAAGAATGCACCGCTTGGTGGAATTTGCATAATAGAGCGTGGCACGGAATGCGGAATTAGAAAGCTTGATTCCAAAGAAGCCATACCATATCTTCTAGGGCAGATTCATTTCGGCGACAGCTCAGCCCAGGCAGGAAAAACATTGGAATTACTAGATATTTTGATAAAAAAAGTGCCTGTTTATATATTGAATTGCGATATATCAGAACATGCGGTGAGAACAAGCTATGAGGCAATGACAGGGGAAGAGTATAGAGAGAGTTAGAGAATATGTTGGTCTGACAAGTATTGAAAAAATCACCGAAATTAACAGAAAATTATCAATTGAAGAAAAGTAGAATCAGTATGAGTGAAATAATAAAAAACGGACATAATGAGATTAAAAATAAATATTATTTGGGTAGGATTAAAAGAGATTTGACAAACTTTTTTAAGTGGATGGCTCTTGCAATTTTAACAGGTGTGGTTGTTGGTGGCGCCAGTAGTGTTTTTGCCATATGTATCAGGTGGGTAACGACGTTTAGAGCAGACAATAAGTGGATGTTTTTGTTACTTCCAGTGGCAGGTTTGATTATCGTTTTTATGTACCAAAGATTGGACAAAAACGATGGAGGAACCAATCAGGTTCTTTCAACCATTAGATCTAAGGATGATGTGCCTTTAAAATCGGCACCACTTATTTTTCTGTCAACAGTGCTTACTCATCTGACAGGTGGTTCCGCAGGACGTGAAGGTGCGGCAATTCAGTTTGGCGGAAGCATTGGCAATCAGCTTGGGAGAATTTTTCATTTGGATGAGTTCGACCACCACGTTATGGTTATGTGTGGTATGAGTGCGGCGTTTGCTGCGGTTTTCGGAACTCCTATGGCGGCGGCAGTTTTTGCCATGGAAGTTGTAAGCGTTGGAGTTATGTATTATGCGGCGCTTTTGCCTTGCGTTATTGCGTCAATTATTGCAGCCAAATTTGCGGCAGGAATAGGCATCCATCCTGAAGTTTTTCATGTAACAGTTATACCGGAACTAACCGCTGTAACCGGAGCAAAAATGGCAGTTATTGCAGCAGGTTGTGGTGCTGTAAGTATACTTTTTTGCATAGCACTAAAGTTAGCTTCAACTTTGTATACTAAGTATTTGAAAAATCCTTACGTAAGAGTGGTTGTTGCGGCACTTATTGTTATGGGAATTACCTTTATTTTACAGACAGATGATTATATGGGCGCAGGTAATCAGCTAATAGCCAAAGCCATTGAAACAGGAAGGGCAAGACCCCTTGATTTTGTTTGGAAAATAATTTTGACGGCAATTACAATGCGAGCAGGTTTTAGAGGGGGCGAAATCGTTCCTGCATTCTGCGTGGGGGCAACCTTTGGATGTGTTATGGGACAATTGCTGGGATTTCCACCGGTGGTTGCAGCGGCAGCGGGAATGGTGGCATTGTTTTGTGGTGTAACTAACTGCCCAATAACATCAATGCTTATCTCATTCGAGTTGTTTGGCTTTGCCGGGGTCTCATATTACCTGATAGCAATATCAATCAGCTATGCCCTGTCAGGATACTACAGCCTGTACAAAGACCAGACAATTGTATACTCAAAATACAAGGCCAAATATATAAATAGAAAAACAAGATAAAGCATAAAATGTGATAATATTATCTTATAAAGTGAAGAAGAAAAGAAAAAAATACATGAAAATTGGGATTAAAACAAAAAAGGCCGTATGTGAATTTGATTTCACATACGGTCTTGTCATAAAATTACAAATCAATCATCAATCTATCGCTTCCACTACAAATCTTTATTTTGTCTTTGTAGCTTTTCCGTTTATCCAGCTAGAATATACTTTTTTTCTGCCAACTACTTTATAAGTGCGGACACGTACATAGTATTTCTTTTTAGATTTCAATTTCTTTATTTTAGCAGAAGTAGTTTTCTGCTTCTTAACAAGAATGGATTTCTTGTTCTTTTTAAATTTCTTGTCTGTGGCAACCTGAATTTCATAGCCACTTGCACCTTTTACTTTGCTCCATTTAATGGTAAGAGATTTCTTCGCAGCCTTGACTTTCTTAACTTTTGTAGTAGCAGGCTTCTTTGAACTTGAAGGTTGTAAGCTTGTACTTGTAGTACTAGGTTTTGGCACAACCCCATTAGTTGAATTGTTACTAGTAGTTCCTCCGTTAATAGAATCTCCGTTAGTCGTAGTAACTACAGGAGTAACAGTTTCGCCAGTAGTTTCTATATTGTCAGTAGTCTTCACAGGAGTAGTAACTACTTCACCACTTGTTTCTCCATTTCCGGTTGTGGAAACTTCCCCCTTAAACTTGGCAAGTGCTTTTAAAAGCTTTTCCATATTAACAGGTTTGGACATATGCATATTCATGCCGGCATCAAGACAACGTTGAATATCGTCTTTGAAGGCATTAGCAGTCATGGCAATAATTGGAATGCTGTGAGCTCCCGGTTTGTTAAGATTTCTAATGGCACTTGTAGCCTGAAGTCCGTCCATAACAGGCATCTGCATATCCATAAGAATGGCATCATAAGTATGAATACTTGATTCTCTAAACATTTCTACGCAAACAGATCCATCTTCGGCATGGTCGCAGGTAATGCCATACATAGCAAGAAGTTCAGAAATAACTTCATAATTAAGAGTATTGTCTTCAGCAACAAGAAGGTGCATACCTTTACAAGTATCATGAGCGGAAGTATCTGAAATATCTTGTAGAGCTTTATAGTTTTCTGCACAACATTCAAGAGGAATTATTATTTTAAAAGTGGTTCCATGACCTTCTTTACTTGTAACATTAATTCGTCCGTTCATTAAGTCCACAAGCTCTTTAACAATCGAAAGCCCAAGGCCATAACCACCAACTTTGTTAATTCTAGAGTCAGTGGCACGGGAAAACTTAGAATACATATGGTTAATATATTCCTGAGACATACCAATTCCTGTGTCGCTTATAACAGCTATAAGATTTATATACTTATTATTCAAAAATAATTCTTCATAAATTTCAAAGGTAACAGAACCACCATCAGGTGTATATTTTATGGCATTGGATAAAATATTTGTATAAATCTGTTTTAGTCTAAGTGGGTCAACCAACAAGGTTTTCTGGTAAAGGTCATGCTGATTGCATATAATGTTAAGTTTTTTGTCACCCTGTAATTGTTTAAGCATTGGTGGAAAATCATCCAAAAGCTTAGGAATATTAACAGGTTGGGAATTAATGCGTAACTGTCCGTTTTCAATCTGTGTAATATCCAGCACTTCGTTAACCAACTCCATAAGAAAATCACCTGAAGATTTTATTTTTTCAGATTTATTGTTTTCACGAATGCTTCCCATATGGTGACCGATAACAGGGATAATATCAATGAAATCACCACAATCTTTAATGTTAGGATTATCTATTCTTACAAATCCCATTAATCTTTTTCTGAAAATAATTGGAAATACAATAACAGCAGTAATGTTATATTTCCAAAAAAATTGTATTCTGTAGGCATAGAATCCTTAATAGATTCTATATCATCTAAAATAATGGATTCTCCCTGATACAGAATATTAAATATGCATGGAACTCCATCAGTTGGAAGAATTAAGTCGTGATTAGGACTTTCAGTATTATTAAATAATCTCCATTGATGTGTAAGCTCAAAAGCACTAGAGTCAACAAGTTCATAGATGCTGACATATAAGGCTTTGGTGTATAATCCAATCTCTTTAAGCATAGAATAGATGGCATTATTTCTGTTTGAATTTAAATGATTATTTTCAATTTTAGTTAAGGCATCAATAATATTACTTATTGAGCTTTTTTATCTTCCATAATATTACTCATAAGCAAACTCCATTCTGTAATTTAAATATAAGCTAAACATTTAAAAACTGATCTCTGTATGCTTTAGGACTCATGCCTGTATTTTTCTTAAATAATACGGAAAAATAAGCAGGGTCGTGAATTCCAACAGCTTCAGAAATCTCAAAAGTTTTTAAATTAGAAGTGGCAAGAAGTTCTTTAGCTTTGTTAATTCTAAGATTAGTAATATAGCTAATGACAGAATTACCACATTCCTTCTTAAAAGTTCTACTAAAGTAGGATTCATTAATATGAACATGTTGGGCAATTTGTTCCAGAGACAAATCATCCTCTAAATGTTCTTTTATATAATTCAAAGACTCTTTAATAAAAGAGCTATATTTCTTAACTGATTGTGTTAACTGTATCTGCAAATCATTAATCATATCAGAAACTATGGATTTTAGTTGGAAAATATCAGAACTTTCAGTTAACATTTTCACATATTTCTCATCCATTGGCAGGTTATAAGTACTCATAACCAGTCTATAAGAAATCAAATAAATCTGAGTACAAATATTCTTAACAGAAGCCTCATCAGTAAAATTACTTTGTAAATTACTGAAAAGAGTAGAAACAACGTCTTTTGCAGCTTTAAAGTTCAATTGAAGAATAGCCGTTTCGTATTCGTGAAGACGCACGGAAATATCCACAGGAAAAATATTTCTATTAGCAATATAATCTCTTGAAAAAGCAATTATATGTGATGCTGAATAGAAATTAAGTGACAAAGCAGTGATGGCTTCTGAAGCAGCCTTTGAAAAATGCTTTGCAGTAGAGTGATGGGCACTTATGCCGATATCAAGCTGTTTTCCGTACTGTTCCTGAAATAAGTATTCTATCTCCTTGCAATCCTCAACAATAGGTCCTATGTAGGAATTTTGATCGCAAAAATATGCAGTAAGAACCATGTTGTTATATCTAAAACAATGGCTTTCAATCTGCTGGTCTTTAACAATGTCTTTAAGTTTGCTAAATTCATTGAAATCTTTAGGCAACTGAAAAGCAGCTACATAAAAATGACTAAAATCCAAATTAAAAGAGTCAATCTTTTTTTGCTTTTCTTCATCTATAACATTGGAATCAGTTAATTGTTGGAATAACTGATCTTTAAGAAAAGCAAGCTCACTTTCTTTAATTCGGGTATTAGACTTAGATGTTACAATTTTTTCGCAAACTTCTTTAATAGCAGCAATAACCTGATCTTTAGATGCCGGTTTTAACAAATACTGTGAAACATGATATTGTATTGCAGAACGTGCATACTCAAATTCAGAATATCCCGATAAAATAATTACGGCAATATCAGGACGATTCTCGTGAATGTATTTTGCAAGACCAATTCCGTCTAAAAGTGGCATTTTAACATCAGTCAAAACAATGTTAATGTCATTTTCGTTTATTTTTGTGATTGCATCCTCACCGTTGTTGGCAGTGGCAACAACCTTACAATCATAATCTTCCCATTTAATATATTCAGATAAGCCCTTTCTGATAGGAGCTTCATCATCAACAATTAATAAATTAAAAATCATTAAAAAACATCCTTTCTTAAGTAACTCTTTGGTCAAATTCTTAAATTTGCAAAAAGAATTTATAATGGTATTTTAAAAGATATAGCTGTGCGAACTTCAGGAATGCTTTCTATGTGCAATACAGCATCTTCTCCATACATAAGGAAAAGTCGTCTGTTAAGGTTTTTAAGCCCAATGTGAGGACGTGAACCTACAGCCTCGGAAGTTGTTCCTTTGGAAGCAACGTTAATATCAAACTTTGGAATCTTTTCGAATCCAACTCCGTCGTCAATAATATTTATTAATAAAAATTTATTTTCGTTATCTTTCTTAATGCTAATAGTCAGATGTCCATTGGTATCCTTAGGTTCCAAGCCGTGAACATAAGCATTTTCTACAAGTGTTTGAACACAAAAACAAGGAATATTAATATCGTCCAAATCCTTATCAATATCAAAAGTTACACTAATCTTGTCCTCGAAACGCATCTGTTGTAAATAAATATAAAACTTAACAAATTTAAGCTCTTCAGCAATTGAAATATACTGTGAATTTCTGTAAGCAGTTGTAGCTTTGAAAATCTCACCGATAGCAATAGCCATCTGGGAAAGTTCACTGTTGTCAGACATTTCTGCTTTCCAGGCCAAAGTGTTCAAAACATTAAAAATAAAGTGTGGATTAAGCTGTGACTGTAAAGCTTTAATCTCAGCTGTTTTAAGAGAAATGTTCTGTTCTAACACGTTGTCGTGGTAGGCGTGAATCTGGTCAATCATATCATTAATGGCAACCTGAAGAGCATAAAACTCCTCATATTCTTCAAGACCTGAAACCTTTTCAGAATAATTGCCATGAGAAATCTTATTAATATTATGTATCATAGTTCCAACAGGTTTTGTAATATATCGGCTTATGGCGAAAGATATTAAGAGTACTATGAAAATAATAATAAACATAACTATAATATAAGAATTTAAAACATTATTAACCTGTCTCTTAATCTGATTCTGAGGAGCCATAATAGTAGCAGATATATCTATTTTTTTAAGATTATTAGACAAGGTCAGATAATCTTTAGATTCAAATTTTACGTGATGCAGAGCTTTGTCATTGTAGTAATCCAGAGATTTCTTTAATGCTTCAATTCTATCCTTAGAGGTAACATCATAATTATAGTCAGAAATAGTTTCAAAACTGTTGTTATACATAAGAATGTGCCAGCCTTTTGAGATATTCTGTGTAAGCATATTAACCCAACTTTTTTGATTAAGTGTAACGATCATAGTTCCTAAAACATCGCCACTGCTTAAATTATAAATTGTACGAACAAAGTAAAGATCATCAGAACCGTCTAAAGCGTGTAAAGTAAGCGTAGGTGAAGGTTCCGTTAAATTTCTGTAAACAGCTGCATTTTCTTCTATTTTTATCATATTATCGTTTTTGGACACATAAAATCGCTTATTATAATTAGTATAAACGTAAACAGACTCCAAATAACTCTTTTCCCAAAGATTATTGAGAATAAGAAGAGAAGTCATCTGTTTTTCGGCAGCAATATAATCAGAAGGCGTTCTAGATGAAGAAGCCATAAAACTATAAATAGTATCGCTTGAAACCAAAAGTCTATATATAGAATCGATAGTGTCGATATTGTCAGATAAAACATTCATTGTAGTATTACTTTCCTGAAACATCTGCTCTCTATAATGAGTGGTCAACTCCTTATCAGTTTTATAGTAAAAAAGCAACGCGCTAATAACCAAAGCCACGGCAATGGTAAGTGTAATTAATATAGATGTTTGCGCAGTAATACTTCTTCTCTTATGTAAAAAATTTTTAAGCATTAGTATAATCCTCTCAAAATCCGCAGAATGACAGAAACTGTCTCTGTCTCTTCCTATTTATAAATAGAGTATAACATATTTGAGTAAAAAAAAGAAAAGTTATACTAAAATAATAGAAAAAAGTAAATTATTTCTAAAGTTTTGTAAAAATATTCTATTAAATGATAAAAACTAGTCAAGTATACTTGTATTAATTAACAATTATAAACAAAGGAAGGAGTATTTTTTATGAAAAATAAGAAATTATTAACAATGGTGCTTGCAGCAGCAATGGTTGTAGGAAGCATAACAGTGCCGGCACCAATGGCAACGGTTAAGGCAGATACAGTGACGACAAGTAGAACAAATATACTTAGGGAAGACGGAGTCGTAGTATCACAGCAGCACGGCTCAGCACGTTCACTGATAGATGGCGACATTACAACAGTTTGGGATACAAATGGATGGAATGGAAGCCAAGCAGGATTTCCAGGTTCGGGAAAACATAATTATTCTGTTTGGGCAGAATTTACATTAGCAGATTATTATAATGTATCAGACTTTAACGTTTGGTTTAAAGATGAAACTACTCAGAAGAATACAGCATGGCAGTACAAAATTGAAGCATCTATAGATAATAGCAATTGGGATTTGGTAGTAGATCAGACAGAAAATACAGTTACGGATAAGCATTTTGAAAACATTGTAGGAAAAGATTATAAAAATAAGATTTATAAGTATGTTAAAGTAACTATTGTTGGAGCTAAGACTGACATGAAGCCATGGCCGGCAATGACAGAATTTGCAGCATATGGTGAAAGAGCTACAGCGCTTACATCAGACCAGATAGCAAAAGGTACAGAATCTTCAGTTAGTATATATAATCCGGGAAATGTAGGAAGTAATGCAATTGACGGAGATGTGAATACATCATGGATTGCAAATGGCTGGAATGACAAAGAAGCTAGTTATGGAGACGTAACAAGTGAAGGAACAACAGCCAATTATGTTGTAGAATTAAAGAAAATGACAAAAGTAAATGCATTAGGAATCTTTTTCGCAGGAGATGCAAAAAGTTCAGCATGGAAGTATAAAGTAGAAGGTTCAGTAGATGGAACAGAATATACTACTATTTGGGATCAAAGTACTAATGAAGTTAATGCAGGCTCAAATGGTGAACAGTTCACAAATATTGAAGAGGGAACATACAAATATATAAGATTAAAATTTACAGAGCCGATTGAAAAGGCTTGGCCGGCTGTAGCTGAAATCTGTATATATGGAAATCAGTTAAGCAACTTATCATTAGGAAAAACTGCAAAAGGTTCAAGCGAGAATAGGCCTGCAACTAATGCCAATGATGGAAACAAAAGTTCACTTTGGGTAGCAGATGGAAACACTGAAAAACTTGGTTCTTGGTGGAAGGTAGATTTGGGAGGATTAAAATCAATTGATAGTTTCGAAATAGCATTTGAATATGCTGTTAACGAAAAAAGAGATGATGCTGATGCAAACAATAATCCGCTTTATGGTTTACCTCATAAATATGAAGTGAGAGGCGGAGGAGAAGCCGCTGAAAACTGGAGTGACGAACAATGGGACAAGGCAGACTTATTGTGGTCAGGCAGTCAGATGACAAAAGAAGCTACAGGAAAAATTTCTGACAAATTTAAAAATAAAAACTATAGATATATCAGAGTTAAGTTGACAGGAATTCCTCATCATAAAGCTAATGCTGATACAGATGACAATCATGCATGGGCAGAAATTGCAGAATTTACAGTATATGGTGAAGCCACAGCAGAACACAAAGTTGTACTTAATGGTACAACTGAAACAACTGTAGCAGATGGAGCAACATATGAATTGGGAGATGCGAAATACGGTTATTATAGTGATGGAAAAGTATATGCACCAAATAGCGAAATAACAGTTAATGATGATATCTACCTCACAGCAATTAGTGATGTATCATTAAAACTTGCAAATGCAGCAGCTATTAGAATAGATGCTGGACAGGAAAAACCAGGTGGAATTAGATTTAAAACAGAAGTTTCAGCTACAACAGCAAGCAGAGCTAATGAACAAAAAGTTAAAAATGTAATTTGCGAAAACGCAGGAACATTAATTACTGTAAATGATGTTTTAAAGGGTGCTACATTAGATTTGGCAAAGAAGGATGATTTAGGAAAGAATTTCTGCGCTGACGTAGTTAATACAGGATGGTACAAGGAAACAAACGATACATACTGTGCATCATTAATTAATATTGTACCAGCTAACTATACTAGATTCTTTAATGCTAGAGCGTACGCAAATATTCCATATGAAAATGCGGATGCTACTACAGTTTATTCTGAAGATGGTGCAGGCGAAGGATATACAGGAACAGTATCAAAATCAATACAGGGAATTGCATCAATAATACAGAAAAAAGGATATCCAAATATTGACGAAGGATTGCATGGCTTGATTGATGAGTTTGCAAAAGAAAATCAGAATAATAATTAGGGAGGTTTACTATGAGAAAAGAATATAAAAGCCCAGAAATGGAATTAGTAGAAATGAATAATAATGATATCATTACAACAAGTGGTTTTGATAATAATAATTTAATGGATGAATATTTTGGCAATGATAAAGATGGATATAACTTCTCTGATTTCTATTAAAAACATTAATACATAAAATACTATATAACATTAAAAACCCCGGATTCTTTTATCAGAAGATAATTGAGTCTGGGATTTTTTTTTAGATAATCTTTTTGATGAAAGTTAAGAGCCGTCTATCTTAGTATTTCATAAAATATAAAGACTATAAAAGACCTTTGTTTATATCTACCAGATATTAATTTACAGTGGTAATGCCTAACTTGAATTATGAAGTCCCTTGGAATGTCCCCTAGAATGTCCCTTAGATATTTCTCTGATGTTCCTCAGAATATTCCACGGAAAGAATAACATTAGACTGTACATGAAAAAATGCAGAAAGCAAAAAATTAGAACACACAAAGAATGACAAAACCATATTGACTGTGAAATGAAATGATAGTAGAACGTATGTATAGATGGGATTGTATAAACGGGGGAATATTTTAAATAATAAATTTGTAGAAATAAATGGGAATGATAGGCAAGCATAATGCAAGCAGGTTTTGCAGGAGGACAGTATGACAATAGAACAAATTTGAAAAATGAAAAAGCGAACTAAAGAATTGAAAAAAGTGGATCTTGAAACAATATTACTAGGTGCCAAGATTTCAAATGTTATGCATGCTCATATAATAAATATTTTTGACGAGTTAGATGATAATCAAGTGTTTGGAAGGCAGGAAGTTATGGAAATTACTGGTTGCGGAAAAACACAGGCATCAAAAATACTGAATGTTATGAAAATGAATAATGTGATTGTGGATGTAAAAGGAAAAGGAAAATATGTTTTTAAGGTAGAAGAAAGAGTGTAAAAATGAGATTGACAAACGAGAAAAGATAGAGTAAAATCAAGCTAAGCTTAAACAATAAGTGACAAATATCACATATACTGGCTTCAAAAAACATGCAATCAGAATATGCGATATTAGAGGGGAAAATTTTAAGAAAGTTCATTTTCAACATATGTAAAAAAGTCAGCTATTGACTAAGGGGGAGAAACATAAGAGGAGGAAAATGAAAGAAACATATTTATCCGCTAATATAGAAACAGCCTATATTAAAGCGTGGTATGATGAAGCGGCGAAAAGACTTTTATGCGATAAGTATATATTGGCATGGATTATCATAAGTGTAATAGGTGAGTACAAAGATTGCTCCGTACAATATGTTAGAGGATGCCTTATAGAAGGTGATGTAAGGACAATGTCAGAAACTGTAAATCCTAATGAAGTTATGCCGGCAATTAAAGGCTTAAACACAGAAATTCAGATTAATTCTGAAGGAAGAACGACATTTGATATTTACTTTAATGTCATAAGACCGAATCCTAAAGAAAACAGTCACATTTACTGTGATTTGGAGATTCAAAACGACTATTATCCGGGATACGACCATGTGACAAGAGGTGTATACAATTGTGCCAGAATTTTATCATCACAGTATAATACAGAATTTGCAGGTTCACATTATGAAAAATTAAAGAAAGCCTACTCCATATGGGTATGTACAGATCCGCCTGATAAACATAAGAACAGCATTAGTGTTGTATCATTGCAGAAGAACGATAAGGTATCAAGCGTTGATAGAGATAAAGAGAAATACGATTTAATAAATGTCATATCAATATGCTTAGGCGGACCGGAGTATGCCAATTACGATAATAAAATAATAAGATTATTGGACGTACTCTTAAGATCAAAGATGACACCGGAAGAGAAAAAGAAAATACTGGAAGAAGAATATGAAATACCGATGAGTGAAAATATAGAAACGGAGGTGAATAATATGTGTAGCTATATAGATACAGTGTATAATGAAGCGATGAGAATAGGAAATGAGCAGGGAGAAAAACGAGGAGAGGAAAGCATGGCAATGCTGGGAAGACAATTACTTGAAGAGAATCGAATAGACGAATTAATGAAGTCTTATGATAATGTGGAGTACAGAAATAAGCTGATGGACCAGTATGGTATAAAATGACTATGCTCAAAAGAAAAATTTAAAAATGTCAATCCTAATTTACTTAAAGGATCAACTGAGGAATAAAATGAAAAGCACTTTAGCAAATTGATATGATACCTCTAAAGTAGACAGATTAAATATAAAATTCTGTTACTTTGGAG